>Ga0206822_1005_pt2 | contig 84430 bp, 65 predicted proteins | sample Alteio_BWOrgCont_83_FD_152913 | JGI IMG/M metagenome (GOLD analysis project Ga0206822, IMG submission 152913) | Enriched cells from forest soil in Barre Woods Harvard Forest LTER site, Petersham, Massachusetts, United States -... | ecosystem: Environmental > Terrestrial > Soil > Temperate forest >... | reverse complement strand
TCAGTCTTGGTCGCTGGGTCAACTGCAAAACTGTTTTGATATCTTGGCGTGATACCGCAATATTATCTTGGTATGCAATCGATTCAGAAACAACACTATCCATTAACTGCCGTTTTGCCATGTTGGTTACATGTGAATCAAAATCAGGATCCATTTTGTACACAATAAAATCTGGTTTGAACTGAAGATCTTGAATGATCTGTTTGCGCTGTGTGTTAATCGCTTGATCGGGAAGTATGATATGGTTTTTGCGAATGATTAGTCCAAGAGCTTCATGTGCAATCAGTCTGCGTTGTGAAATATCGTTGTTAAACGAAAAAACTTCAGTGATTTTATTGAGCAAATCTTTGTGTGTTTTAATTTTGAAATATTGTTTAAACAGGTCAAAATTAAATGATTGAAATGGCGCAATATCTTGAACTGAAATAACGTAGGTGTAATGAGACAGCGATGTTTCACAAAAATAAGATTGTAGGCTTGTGTTATCGGTAATGATGTTGTCACCGATTTTTTTACCTAAAAATAATTTTTGAAATTCAAGATCTGGTTCTTCATCGCCGATTTTAATCCAAACATGTGCAATATGTTGATCAAACACTGGTTTGTTTTTGTGATCAATGATCCAAGCATGAAAACATACCCAGTCACCAACATTAATGCCTTTTTCAGGATTGTACTGATTTTGAAGATTTTCTTCTTCTTGCAAAAATGTGGTTACTTGTTTGTCGATATCACGATATTTTTTACGCGGTGTTGGTTTAAAGGGTAAAAATTTCCAGCTTTGCATGTACAGTTCTTTGGGTACGCATCCTTCAAAAACGTAGGTTGCATTACCCTGAGTGTCGATTTGAATATCACGCAATTCTGGATTGCCCACGAGTACAATTTTTTGAGATCGGATATGTTGGAGCAGTGCATTGATTCCAAAAAATTTAAGCCCAAGATCTTTCAGATGACTGATGATCGGGGCTTTAAAATGTTCTTGAATATACACAAGAGGTGCCAGGCCTTTTTTAAAGCCTGTGGGATGTACGAGATTTTGATGTTTGTGTACTGCCAAAGATAGAAATGATTGAGTGATCTGTGCAGGGACAGAAACTTTAAAAAAATAACTGCTGCTTGAAGATGCAGGATCAATCAGGCAACAGATTTTATCACTTTGTACCATTACAAAACTCCTTTTTTATTGGTACAAGAGAAGGGACTTGAACCCCCACTCCCTCTCGGGAACTGGATCCTAAGTCCAGCGCGTCTACCATTCCGCCACTCTTGCACTCAATCTTAGGATAAGATTGTAATATTATGCACAGGTTTCAAAAAATAAACAAGAGGTTTTTATACCGCTTTGAGTTCAGTTTTCTTTTTTTCACCCAGTGCATCAATTTTGTTCACAAAATTATCAGTCATATCTTGGAGTGTTTTGCTCAAACGTTTTTCAAAATCTTCAGAAACTTTTTTTCCTTTTTGAGCATCTTTCACAAAGTTTTGAACATCTTTACGGATGTTTCTGATATCAATTTTGCTTGCTTCGATTTTTTGACCAACCAGTTTGCTCAGCTCTTCGCGACGAGTTGTGGTCATACGAGGAATTTCAAGTCTGATAACGTCTCCGTCAACAATCGGGGTAAGTCCTAGGTGCGATGTATTGATTGCTCTTTCAATATCACCAATAACTCCTTTATCCCATGGTTGAATCGTGAGCATGTTAACGTCAGGAGCAGCCAGTGATGCGATATCTTTCAAACGCATCATAGTGCCGCCGTAACATTCAGCTTTCAGATCTTCAATCATGCTTACTTGAGCTTTGCCGGTACGAACCGATGCAAGCTCTTTTTCAAAATGGGCAAATGATTTTTCCATTTCAGCGGTAACAGCTTTTTCAAAGCCTTTAATGTTACCTTCTTCAATCATAATCGGTGTCATTGATAGTTCTCCTTAAGCACCAATTTCAAAACGAGCAAATCTTTTTACGCGAATATTTTCGCCAGTTTTTGCAGAAAGTTCTTTGAGCAAATCTTCAATTGTTTTTTGTTCATCTTTAACAAAAGCTTGCTTGAGAAGGGATACGTCACTTGCTATTTTTGACATTTTGCCTTCAATGATTTTGTCAATCATTGCTGCTGGTTTTCCTTGAGCTTTAAGTTGCTCAATTGCAATTTCTTTTTCTTTGTTTAAGTATGCCTGGTCTACTTGATCAGGAGATACGTACACTGGTTTCATTGCAGCAATGTGCATTGCAATATCGCGAGCGAATGTTTTGATATCTTCGGTACGAGCAACAAAGTCTGTTTCGCAATTGATTTCAATGAGCACGCCAACCTGATCACCAGGGTGAATGTATGAAACAATAACACCTTGAGAGGTTTCACGATCAGAACGTTTATCTGCAAGAGCAGCGCCACGTTTACGTAAAAGATCAACTGCTTTTTGGATATCGCCGTCTGCTTCTTCGAGTGCTTTTTTGCAATCAAGCATACCAAGGCCGGTCATGTTACGTAATTTTTGGATGGAATCTAAAGATACTTTTGTCATGATAATTATCCTATTTAACCTACTTTTTGCGGGTTCATTTATAACTATAGTGTGCCAAAAAGAAGCAAATAAGGCAAAATTATTCAAAGAGTGGTATCTTTAATGGTAAAAAGAAGAATCTATGTTACGGGAATTACGTTAAGGATTATCATAATGAATCATGTAAAAAATCAAAATTTATTACTTTGTGCCTTGCTGCTTATACCATCGCTTATACCATCGATGAGTCTTGCCTCTGTTGTTTTTCCTACGCTTGAATCGTTGATTTGTGATTTTGACAGATTGCCTAAAAATCGTCATGGAGCAACGGGGCGTGATTCAGGATTTATGTATAAATTGTCTAAAAAGGAAGATCAACTTCAAGAATTTATGAAACAGATTTCTGCTTGGATGGCCGTGCGATCGCAGCAAATGGCTCATGGTTCATGGGCAAGGTCGAACCAAGGAGTTACAAGGCCGGGTAGTGAGTTTTTTGATTGGTCAAAAAGCTTAAACAGTTTTTTGCCCTACGCCGAGCAACATATCATTGATAAGGGTCAACAAATTATCATGCGGGGTGATTTGCATGGGGATATCAGTTCTTTGGTTGCTCAGCTTAAAAGCATGAAAAAAAATGGATTGATCGGTAATGATTATAAGCTTAAGCAGGGTGTTGTGATGGCATTTTTGGGTGATTATGTCGATCGCGGTAAGTATGGAGTTGAGGTTTTATATGTTCTTGCATTGCTGGGAATCGCTAACCCAAAAAATGTTTGGTATGTTCGTGGTAACCATGAAGACATAGGCATTTCTAGTCGATATGGCTTTAAGCAGGAAGTCGAGATTAAATTTGATGATGTTAATGGAAAAATACATGAAAAAATTAGCCGAATGTATGATTTTATGCCGGTGGTTATTTATGTAGGTGACGGGACGGGTCGATACGTGCAGTTGTGTCATGGCGGCATTGAGCAGGGCTATGATCCACTTCCGTTTTTTCAGTCAAAAATGAACTATCAGTTGCTGGGTGCTCTCAACAGGGGTACGGCTGTTTACAAAATATGTCAAAATCCCAATGTCGCTGTAAATGTAAAGCAAGATATGAACAAGATCATAAACAATATGGAAGATGGTCTTGTTTTGCTTTCGCCCATAGACAGTATTTTTCCCCTGGGTTTTATGTGGAATGATTTTAATGTTACGGGTAAGGGGCCAACAGTTGAGTATTCTGTTCGTGGGCTGACATACGGTCCTGATGCTGTTGATGTTGTGCTTTCCAGTCAACAAGGTTCCTATAATATTATGGCAATTTTTCGTGCGCATCAGCATAGTACGGAAAAAAATGATGTAATGATGCAAAAAATTATGGCAGGAGAAGGACTGTGCTCCATGCATGAATCAGGTGGTCATGGAGTAGTTGGTGCAGCTGGGGATCGTAAAAATGTGTATACCTTGAATGTTGCGCCTGATTCAGTCTACGGAGAACAGATTGGCTTTGATTATGACACAAGCATTACTTTAATGCCTTATAGTCCGGGACCATGGAAATATTTAAAACAAAAATATTTTCCATTTGGTTTAAAAGATGTTGATATTCAGAAAAAAGTTGATGATCAAAAATCAAATAGATTCAATAAAAATGAATCTATTTGGCAGTCAGCGTGGCATTGGGTTTTGCTGCAAGCAGCTAAAATTAAAAAACAAATGAAGTTGAGTAGGGTATAAAGCGCTCCTTACTCAGGACGAGCGATATGGAGAGAGTTTTCGTGTTCTTCGGGAACTGGTTCATTTCGTTGTCTATCTTCATATTGTTGTTGTTTCCTTCGCAAGAATTCATCATAACGGACTCTTGCAAGTTCTTGCTCAATTTCTGCTTGCTTTTGCTCTGCCATTTTCTGTTTGACGCGTCTGAGGGTTCTGCGAGCACCTTTGATTTTTTGAAGTTCGGGTAACTTCATAGCTGTGTCATTTTTTTGAGCAAGGCGATGTTTTTTTAGTTGCTTGCGATCTCGGTTGTTTTTAAAATCAAAATGAAATTCTGGAGTATGCTCTGGAGCATCTTGATTTACTTTAAAGATTAGATTTTCATCATTAAAGTAAATTTTGATATTGATCTGGTCAAATAAGTCGATAATGCGTTGTTGCATGATTTTTTTGGTGCGTGCTGATGATTTTTGGACTGCAAGCTCTGCTGTTTCAACGATGAGCTCAACGCTGCTGTTTAAGGTCCAGTCGTGGGTAAACAGTTCGGGATACTCATGGATTTCCTGATGAATAAAATCAAGTTGAAATTGCTGGTCGGGTGAAAGTATGGAAGTATTGTTTTTGGATTTACTCAAGCAGATATTGGGAACTAAAGATATGGTTATGATCAAAAATAAAAGATTTTTTTTGAACAATAACAATGATTTCATATTGATTGATCCTTACATCTTTTCAAGTGGTGTGATGCCCATGATAAAGAATGCTGTTTTTAAATTTATTTGTACTAACTTTATGATGCTTAAGCGTTGTTGTGTCAAGGCAATGTTTTGTGAATCAATGACGCGTTGTTGATTGTAGTAAGCATGAAAAACATGTGCAACATCGTAAGCATAGTACGCCAGCAAATGAATTTGATGATTTTGTGCAATTTGTGGAAGCAACAGTTTTAAGTGGCATATTTTTTTGATCAGTAATTTTTCTTGATCATTTAAATTTTGAAATACCACTGATGTTGGGAGTGCTATGTTTTCTTGTGTTGCTTTTGCTTGAATACTCAGGCTGCGCACATAGGCATACTGGATGTAGTACATCGGATTGTCATTGCTTTTTTTGAGTGCAAGATCGAGATCGAACTGGAGTTCAGCATCAGCTTTTCGAAACAAGAAGAAAAATCGAGCAATATCTTTGCCCACTTCTTCAATGATTTCCTCGAGCGTGATCATGTTGCCGGTTCGTTTTGACATTTTTACCGCTTCACCATTTTTGAGAACATGTACGAGTTGGTATAAAATGACGGTGAGTCGCTTTGGATCAAATCCAAGTGCTTGCATGACGGCATGAAGTCGTACTTTGTAGCTATGATGATCGTGACCGAGAACCATAATCAATTCATCAAATCCGCGGTCAAGCTTGTCAATAAGGTAGGCAACATCAGCCGCTACGTAGGTGAGTTCGCCATTGGCTTTGCGCAGCACTCGGTCTTTGTCATCACCAAAGGTGGTTGAGCGAAGCCATAGGGCACCTTCTTGCTCATAGGTATGACCGGACTGCGTAAGGCGTTGAAGTGAGTGTTCAACAGCTCCATGATCATGTAAACTTTTTTCTGAGAACCATTCATGAAAGATGATGCCGTATGATTCCAGTGTTGTTTGCAGCAGTGCAAGCAAATGTTCTTTTGCATAGGTTTGAAAGAAAAGATCTGATTCTTGTTCTAAATTTTTACCAAAGGTTGCAACACATGCTTGTGCCAGCTCTGTTAAATACTCTCCATGGTATGCATCTTCGGGAAGTTCAATGGCGTGTCCCAGAGTTTGCATGCAGCGTATTTTAAATGAGTTACCCAGTTTGATGATTTGAGCACCAGCATCATTGATATAAAATTCTTTATGAACACTGTTACCCAAAAAATCTAAAATGCGCGCAAGAACATCACCCAAAATTCCATTTCTACCATGACCGACGTGCATAGGTCCTGTTGGGTTAGCACTCACAAATTCGATATGTATTTTTTTGATTTGAGCGGGCTTGGTGACAAAGAATTGATCTTGTTGTTGATTAATTTCGCGTGCAATTTGTTCAAACCATGCTTGTGTTAAAAATAGATTGAGAAATCCTGGGCCTGCAATTTCTATTTTTTCAACAAATGGATGGGTAAACTGCTCTGCAATTTGACTAGCAAGGGTGCGTGGGTTGATCTTAAGAGGCTTTGAGCAAATTAATGCAATGTTGCTATTGATATCACCAAACAGCATTTTTTCTGGATCAGAGTTGAGCTCAAATTGAGCAGCATTGATTATCTCACTGGCAATATTGTGTTTGTTTTTTAAAAAATTAGAGAACGCTTGGTGTAAAAGTTCGAAGCTATTCATGTGTAAAATTGTCCTTATTTTTTAAAAAAACGATGCAATGGTGATGTTCAATTAATAGTAGTTTATCGATATTTTTGTGAAATTAAAAGATAGCTTCATCGGCTCTGTTGTTCCATTCTTGCTCTAAAAAGTTCGTTGACAATAAAAATGCGTACTCTTCTATGTTGTGCTATCACGTCTGCGTATGCTGCATCTTGATCGACGCCTGAATGCATTTCTGGATCTGTTGTGTGGGTAAAGATTAAATCGCGCATGAGCTCGCTGTAATTGGATTCTAATAAAATAACGCGCGCTGTCGCGAGCTCTAAATCTTCTTCTCTGGGCTGCACACCATTACGGTACAATAGTGTAAGCGCTTCCAGGTGTCCGTGAGTAATTGCGATTTCTGCTGGTCTTACGCAATTAGATGATAGATCGGGCAGTGCGCCTTGATTTAAATAGATTTGCATGTTTTGAATGTCGTTGGCGCAAATAGCCTGACGAAGTTGTCTTTGGATGCCTTGTCCATCTTGTACGAGTTCTGCAACAATATCTTCAATCACGCGCGTGTTTGGTTTTTGGGGTATAATAATTCCGCGCTCAACAAGATTGTGATAGATAAATCGAGCACACGTTTGAGCATCTTTTTGAACTATAACATTTGATTGGTCTGCTGCTAATTGTGTTGCGATGTTGAAATGTTCTTTGGTTGGTAGTACTTGATCTTGGTGTATTAATTCAATGCAGCGTTGATAGTTTTCTTGCAGTAAGTAGTTTTTAAATGTTAGATGAGTTGAAATTTTTGGTGTGACCAAGGCTTGCTCCAAAAATTCTTGAGCTTGATTGATTGCTTGGAACGTAAGATCTGATCCTGCAGCAAATATGGTGAATGCAAAGATTAGTGCATCAAACATAGTAAACTCTTTCTTTTTGAACTGACGAACTCATTGGTTGTTTGAAATAATATCCTTGTTGCAGGGTGAAAAACAATAGATGGATTTAATTTTATCAAAGCTAATTCTTGATTTTTGCTGATGTTGATGAGATGTGATACACTGAAAATAAAGAATATATTTTTGGTAAAACATGAAAAAAATAGCGGTTTTAGTTTCTGGTGGCGTTGATAGTTCGGTAGTGCTGGCACTTCTTAAGCAGCAGGGTCACGATGTCACGGCATTTTATTTAAAGATTTGGCTGGAAGATGAGCTTTCCTATCTTGGTTCTTGTCCCTGGGAGCAGGATTTGGAGTTTGTGCGTGGTGTTTGTGCGAAGTTGGATGTACCCTTGTCGGTGATTTCAATGCAACAAACGTACCATGACCGAGTGGTATCCTACATGCTTTCAGAAATTAAGGCAGGTCGCACGCCCAATCCCGATGTGCTTTGCAACCAGTATGTAAAATTTGGTGCATTTTACGATGCAATTGATACTGCTTATGAATATGTTGCAACGGGGCATTATGCCCAGGTGGAGCATACACCAACTGTGTCGATCCTCAAGAAAGGCAAAGACCCCATAAAAGATCAGACCTACTTTTTGGCATATCTGTCACAGGCGCAACTCAAAAGAGCGTTGTTCCCCATTGGCGGGCTTGAAAAATCTGAAGTGCGAGCACTTGCTCAAAAGTTTGATCTTCCAACGGCAAGTCGTAAAGATTCACAGGGAATCTGTTTTTTGGGCAAATTTAATTTTGCAGATTTTGTTCAAGCGCACCTGGGTGTTCAGCCAGGTGACATGATCGAATTTGAGACGGGCAAAAAAATGGGGCGCCATGATGGTTTTTGGTTCTTTACCATTGGCCAACGCCAAGGTATCGGGCTTTCGGGTGGTCCATGGTACGTGGTATCCAAAGATCCAGTAAAAAATATTGTCTATATTTCAAATCAGTACGGGGCAGTAACCAATCACAAATCAGGCATGTTGGTCCAAAATTTTAACTGGAACCAAGGTGTTTCGTTGTCAAAAAAAGAACTTGATGTTCGTTTTCGTCATGGTCCTGCAGTGCATCCAGCACGCGTTGAGCAGGTTGGGGATGAACTCAAGGTGACACTCCAGTATGAAAGTTCTCAGGGCATTGCAGCAGGACAATTTGCCGTGCTGTACGATGGTGATGTCTGCCTAGGTGGCGGTGTGATCAAAGAAGCTTTTTAAAGGAAAAGGACAGCTGTTGATTGCCGTCCTTTTCTTAAATTCGTTGTAATTCTTTAATTTTCGGGCTGAGCAAGTCCTAAATGTTGGCCTCTTCTTCTGGTGTTAAACCTGAAGCTTTAGGTGGGGACTCATATAAAGGTGTATCCCAGTCATAATTATCATGTGTAGATGATGAATTGGTAGCTGGTGCTTCTGGTTGATATGGTTCTGGACTATGATTAGTATTCACTGAAGTTGCATTGTGTTCAGCTACAAAGTCACCACTGCTTAGAAACTCATCTCTATATCTTTTCTTTTCTTCTTCCTCTAGGCGTTGTTTTTCTGCAAGGCGAGCTTTTTCTTCTTCTTCTGTTTCGCTTTTAAAGCGAGTAAGCAGATTGTCAACATCAGTATCTGTCGAATTTGCTTCTATTTGAGGTTGTTTTACTGCTGAAGGTAATGGTGGTAGCTGTTGGTCCAAAGGATCGTTAAGAAAGCTTGGTTCTTCTGGTTCGTTTTTTACTTTGTCTACATTTCTTTGAAAAACTGTGTCGAAGTGTTCGTCCGGTTTTGGTTGTACTTCCGGTCCTGATGGTGCTTCAGGTTCTGCTTGTTCTTCAGGTTCTGGTTGAATTACAGGTTCTGCTTGTGTTTCAGGTTGTTGTTCTTTCGGTACTGGTTGTGCTTCAGGTTTTGGTTGTGGTTGGTCCAAAGGATCTTCTAAAAAGTTTGGTTCTTTTGGTTCTAGATGTTTTGCCAAGAGGTTATCATATGAATCAGGTGTTGGTTTTGGTTGTGCTTCATTTGGTTGTGCCTGAGCAGGTCTTGTTCCTGCGGGAGTGTGGAATTCCAATTCACCGGTTTGGGTATTGTATTTTAACATGAGATGTGGATCTTGAAATTGTGTTACAAATTCGTTGAGGCGCTGATTAAATGATTTTTGTGCTGCGATGTTGTATTCCAGTTCATTCATTTGGAAACTAAGAGGTAATGCTTTTTCTTGATTTTTATATTTCGTGAGTTGTTTGTTATTATCTTTAATATTCTCAATTGCATTATTGAGACTTGGTAATGTTGATTCTTTGTATATATCTGTTTTAGATTTCTGCGATGTGATGAATGTATCGAGTGCTTTAATATTTTCTGGCGTTAACCATTTCTGTAGTTCTTTAGTGTCAGAATCACTGATCTTTGTTAAATTATTAATCAGGATTTTGTCATTTTCTGGTAATGTTTGAACGTATGCTTGAATATTTGTGAATGTTGATTCATTAAGATTTTTTAAATGATTTTTAATAATAATGAGGTTTTTAACGTTTCTTGTTTGGTTCTGCTTCGATATTTCCTTTATTTCTGTTTGTTTTTGCTTTAAAGCACTTGCTTCGTCTTTTGCATTTATCTTTGCATATTCTTTTTGTCGTCTTTCTAATACATCTTTTTCCCTGGTCATTAATCTATCAAGATAATAAGATCGCTCTTTTGGACTCATACTTTTAAATGTGTTTTTAAAATTTTCGTCTAAATTTTTGAGGTCATCTTTATTGAGTTTTTCTTTAACCATGTATCCTTTGTTAAAGGAGAACAAGCTTTTAAAGCTATACCAAAGTTTATCAAGGGTGTCGGGTTTTTCTATTGTTACGGGCTGAGTTTCATCAGTTTGCTGATCCATCCAAGATTTTTGACGGTATGCCCAGTTATGATCACGCATTTCTTTCAAGCGATTGAATTCTTCTCGCTTTTCTGCAAGTTCACGGTCTGCTGCTGCTGCGTCAAACGTTGTTGTTTCTTGATCGTCACCTTCTATGCCATGAACTTTTGGCATTGCTATGATCAGCATAGCCCAAAGATAGAGCGTAAAATTGTGTTTCATAGGACTCTCCTTTTTAATTAATTTTAACCTTTTTTTTAAGTAACCATTTTGAAAGCTGATGCAGAAATGACCTCATGTTCAGTTGGTCTGGTCGGAGTATATTCAAATAAGCTAGTTGCTTTGTTATATTTTAGTTCTTGGTCATCAGGTAGTACCGTTTGAAATGTTTGCTCAATGTGGCTCATTTGTTGATTATAGTTTTCAAGGTTTCTTTGGCTTCGTACCATATTGTTTTTTATAAATTGTTGTTCGAGTCTTTTCAGATGATCTTGTCCATTTTTTATTTTATTATCAATAATGCGTTTTTTTTCTTGTTCGAGTAGATTTTGGTCTGTTTGGTAAGCTTCATCGTTCGATTTTTCTTGAGAGTTAAATTTTTTAATCTCGTTTTTAGCCCATTTGTTGAGATACTTTAACTGTTGATTCGAGTTGAGTTTTGTAAATGCTTCTTGAGCATCTTGGACAGATACCGTGCTGTCAGGGGTGTTGGGATTATATTTGTCGAGTGTATTTTTGGCGTTGAATTGATTGTAGTGCTTGGAAAAGAATTCTCGTATTGGTTGTGTCCATTTGTTGAAACCTGTTGGCTTTGATTGATCAGGAGCTTCTTGTTTTGTATTTTTTGACTTAATTTCTTGTGGCTTAGGGTCTTGGTATAATTTTTCAAATCGTTGATGGGCTTGTTGCTCTTGTAATCGTAGAGTCTGGTCATGAATCGTTTCAATGTTTGTTGATGTCGGAGTTTCTTCAATATCTTCATGCATGGTATGCATTGCTGGCATCGTCATGATGATGAGGGCCCAAAAGCAGAATGTAAAACTATGTTTCATAATCTTTTTCATTTTTTTACTTCTTTACTTTTTACTTCTTGACATACGTTAATTGCGTGCTGGTTAAGCGTGGCATAATTGCGTCAAGAACAGGTTTGCCCAGGCTATCTATTTGATTACGGGTTAGTGCGTGTATTTGTTCATCGGTTAATTCCATAAAATCGTGAGGAGTTAACGATGCAAGGACTGCGATTTCAACATGCGGTATTAAGCTAGCTGAAATCTTTAAAAGACCGTATTTTTTGACGACATGATTAAGTTCCATGTCGATAGCTGAGTCGACAGCTGGTTCTGGGACTGACGGTGTATTTTTTGCTTCTTGCTGATCCAGCAGGGCAATTTGTTGCATCAGGCTATCAATATCATCTTCAATGAAAGGCTGGGTTTGTGCTGATGTATCAGCTGATGCATCATGGTTTAGTTGTGCTTCCAGATTTTTATGGACGCGATCTAAAACCATTTGTTGCAAGCTTAGATCAAAATCTCGCCATTCATGCTTTGACAGCTTGAGCGCCGACAGTTCAATCTGATCAGTGATCGATTTTTGAGGTTCAAAGTTTTGTACGATGTCATTGCTGATCCAGTCAGCATAATGTTGCTCTAGTGCTTCAGCGCTGATGCTTGCGGTTGTATTGTTCCACCAGTTAGTATCATAACTGTTGATGATACCGTCATTTTTTAATTGTTGTTGTTGATCTGCAATCGATTTGGTTGGATTGATTTCAGACATGTCGACGACTTCAAGTCTGATCATTCCCTGTTGATTTTTTAACATGATGAGTTGTTCATCGGGGCTTAAGTAACGGGACATTTTTTGGGTGAATTGCTTAATCTCTTTTTCCAAATCTTCGTTGTTGGCCTTGATTTGTGCCCGCATCAGTGCGATATATTCTTCTTGTTTTTCGCGGATAGCTGGTGGTAAAGATTGCATTAAGGCTTGCTGGTCAATTTCATGCTGCAAAATTCTATTTTTCTCTGCAAAGATAGCTTTGGTTTGCACGAGCCAATCATTCATCACGCTATCTTTTTGTTTAGTCGTAATTTTTCTAAAAGCGTTATCAACTGATTGATCATTGTTTGGGTCATAGGTCCCCTGGGCCATGTTGCGCATTGCATTGCTTGCTATGGAAATGTTTGATGTACGTGAAAACTGTTTTACCAGGCCATCAACTATGGTTGATAGGGTTGGAAACTTTTTGCGCCACCAGCTTGGTTTATTGGTAGTCATAGGTGCTGGTTGAGCGTCACTATGTTCTACGTTGATAAAACCTGATGCTTCTGCTTGAGCGGTGTGATTTCTATCTTCATGTGCCAGTTCATGTACTGGTGCCTGAAAGGTAGGAGCTGTTGCTGTTTGATCTGTTCTGATTGTTTTGAGCTGCTTGATTTGATCATGGGTAAGATATGAATCTAAAAAATTTGTTTGATTATCAAGAATTGCCGTAGCTTGATCTGGGGTAAGTTCGCTTACAAAGCTATCGGGCAAATGGCCTATGTGGCTTGGATATTTAAAAACTTGAGACAGTGCGGTTGGATCGAGGTGTGCAGCAGGTAGAGCAAGAAATTGTTCTCGGTTGAGCGAGATAAGCGGAACTGCTTGAATCGCTTCTGTCTGCGCAGCTGAAAGTTGCTGGAGTTGCTGGGGAGTCCATTGATTAATATCTTCATCTAAATTTTTAATATTTTCTGGGGTGAGGTTGGAAATAACCAGTTTGTCAGGTTCATTTTCATGGGAAACTTCTTTTTCTTGGATGCTGCGCTCAAGCAATTCATTTTTCGTACGTTCTTCTTGCTCGTCGTCCCGGTCACCGCCGTGTCCGCCATAGCTGAAAGCGAAGGCTGGAAGCCGGGATCCAGTGCTAAAATTAAAATCATCTGGATGTACCGGTTCAACATCGCTAACACGATCAGTATTGAATTCTTCGCTTGAGATTAAATGATTTGATAACCCGTACAAAGCGACAATTGCAAGCATGGTTGTATGTATTTTTTTTTCAAACATGATTTCTAAAATCTCCGCTTAGCTTATTGATTTACATTCAGTATGACAAAAAAATTTGGCTAAAATAAAGGGTTTGTTTATCAAAGTTTTAGGGGAGTTTGACTGAACAGCTTTAAAAATCAAAGGGATGCCGTTTCGGGCACCCCTTTGTCGTAATGTAAACCTAATTTTAAGACTTAGTTGTTGTTTTAATATTTTCTTACATTTCGTTCATTGTTGCTTCCAGTTTTCGCAGCATAGCTTCTTCTTCGGCTTTTTCTTCAGCTCTTTTAAACATTGCGCCAGCATCACTTACAGTTGCTTCATGTTTTTCGAGGTCCAGTTTTTCTTGAATTTCTTTTTGAACTTCTTTGTTATATTTTTCTTGAACTTCTTGAGCAAGTTTTGTAACGATAGCATCTTTGATTGATGGATTTATTTCTGCCCATGGTTTACCAGTAATTTTTTCCATTTGCTCGTTGAGTTGATCGGTGATAGATGTTTGAGTTGTTATGTTGAGTTGTTTTGATATCTGTTTTGATATCCATGAACTATAATGATTTAGCAACTCTTTTTCATCTGTTATATGAATTACAACACGAGCGCTATTGAGCGTAGAAAACTGTTCTTCAATTGATTTGGTTGGATCGATATTGAGCATATCAATAATTTCAATTTTTGTGTCACCAGGATTGCCTTTAGATTCCATAGGAATTGCAACTTCGTTTGGACGTAGAGCATCTTGAAGTTCTTTGGTAAAAACAAAAATTTGTTCATTTGTGGTTTTAATTTCAGATTGTAAACTTTTTCTGAGAGCATCAATTTGTTTACTTTTTTCATTATTTGGTAGACTTGATTTTTTGAGAGTGTCTATTTTGTTTTCAATCTCTTTTACTTTAGCAAGGCGTGTTGTTGTCCACGCATCTGCTACGTCTCTTACGTCTTTGATGGTACGTAATTGGTCGATGTGAGTTCTAAAGTTTTTTTGTTCTCTTAGGTCAAATTTATTATTTGCCTTTTCTTTGACCATGCGAACTGCTTCATTTTTATTAGAAATGTCTTTTAACCATTTTAAAGGACCTGCTGAACTGAGCCAGTTTGCAACAGCTTGAGCTTTGCGGCTTATTTTTCCAGCCCATGAAACGTTTGATTTCATTCGTGCGAGTTGTTCTGGAGTGAAATAGGTATTGAGTTGTACTCTGCTATCTTCTAACAAAGCTTCGATTTGATCATTGGTCATACGGTTTACGAAATCATCTGAAAATTTTCCTGAGAAAGCATTTTTTGCGAGTGCTCTTGCCAGAGAGCTTGGATTGATACTTTCAACTTTGAGATCTGGAATGTGTGTTTGGTTAAAAAATATTTCAGATAGTTGATCATCAGAGAGTGCTAGCGTTTGAGCTTTAGATAAACTTTTAAATGCTTTTGGAGATAAATGTACGATATCAGTACCTAAATCGCGAATGTCATTTTGTGTTAATTTATTAACGTCATCAGGTGTTAAATTTTGAATTTCTGTGATCGTTAACCTTGGTGCTTCAACATGGACAAATCCACTATCTGACACTGTAGCTTCATGGGGAGTTACTAATGGAATTCCTGAATCTTCTGCTTCGCCCGTTGATCGGCGTACTGATTCGGGTGTTTTAAAACCAAAAGCTTCTTGTATACTTCTACCAACACCTTTTGCTCGAATATCATTGAGTGTTTTTATTCCAGCATCCATTCCAGCATTGAATCGTTGAGAAATAGTTTTGGTTACAGCTTCTTGTTCTCGTTTAATTTTATCTTGTTCTTCACGCGCTTTGCGTTCTCGTTGTGCAGCCGGGTCTTCATGAGCGGACTCTGGATTAAATGTAGGTTGATCAAATTCGTGTACAGCTGTAAAAATCACGTTTCCTGCAAATAGTGCTACAAGAAGCGTGAATAACTTTAAGTTTTTTTTCATCTCGTTCATGAAAATCTCCCTTTTTAAGGACAACTTATTAACTTTAGTTTCAGTTTGTCATGTTTGTGGGGCTTTTTGCAATGGTTTTAAAAACTATCGTCGTTTGGGTATGATTTATGGATAAATATTGCTAGAAAAATGTGAGACGCTATGGTAGTGTTCTGCGTAATAAATAAAGAGCATGTTAAGCATGCAGAAACTATTTTAATGTAAGGAGTCCTTATCATGGTTAAAAATAGAGTAATGTTGAGTGGTTTGTTGGTAGCAGGCTTCATGGGCACGCAGACGCAAGCAAATGATTATGTGGACAGAGCAAAGGCACCTATTGCCTTTTTTGCAGGTGCATCAGTTGTTCGTAACTCTGCTGAGTGGGCGCTTGGAAAGGTCGGAATAACTAAGCCTAGAAATCCTGGATTAGGTTTTCCTGTTGGTGATTATACAGCTCAGACGCAAGTTGTTCATTCAACGCAGTCGACAAGTTATCATACAGCTCGTATGCTAAGAGTTGGTTCTTACTCTGTTGGCCTTAGAACTCCAGATGGAGCAAGTTGGAAAGAAACGTTAATGGGAGCTCGTCCAGCTGTGGATGGATTTACTTTTTCTAACATAGCAAAAGATGCGTTGTTTGCAGCAGCTTTATGGCATTTTGCCGCACAACAAGGATATGTAAGTTCTCCAAATCTTCCTTGTCCTTTTGCAAAACGATAAAATTACATTCATTTTTTGAATTGATGATTTACGAAGGCTATCCTTTTTTGGGTGGCCTTCATTTTTTATGCTATGCTTATAAAAATATGTTTAATCAACCCAGAAGAGCTTGTCATGATTAATGTTGCTTCTTGTATCACGGCATCACGCATAGTTTTGACTCCGCTTGTGATGATGTTTTTGCTTCAAGGGCAGTGGCATTGGGCAACGGTGGTTTTTACCATAGCTGCGCTTACCGATTTGCTTGATGGTTTTATCGCTCGCCGATTTGATCAGCAAACAAGATTTGGGCAATTGCTCGATCCTGTGGCTGATAAATGTTTGCTCATGGGGACGATGTACACGCTTCTGATGGTGGTGCAACTATCTGGGTGGCATACGGTTGTTGTATATTTTTTGCTTGCAAAAGAGTTGATTTTTTTAAGCGTTGGTGGACTGTTGATTGGTCGATATCGTTTTTTTATTGCACCAAGTCGATTATCGCGTGCAGCAAGCATTGCTGAAATTGTGTTAGTTTTAACGATGCTCTTTGCTTTGGTGCATGGTGGGCATGTGCCAACTACTTTAGTATCGATACTTTTACTAGGGAACTTGGTTTTGTCGATATGGCTGTTGGTTAGATATGTTTTTATTATTCAAAGGCAATTGCAGGATGATTGATTAGTTTTGTCAAAAACGTGGTCCTTCGGACTCAGTTGGTTATCTTTAACTGTTAATTCTGAGGTGGTTATGCACCACACGCACTTAAGCCGTCTGGTCACGGCTTAAGAATCGGACCGTCAGGAAGAATCCTGACAACCTCTGACGCTTCGAACTCGCTAGCCAGATTACTTCGTAACCTGCCGCGCTCAGACACCCGAAGCTAATTAGGTCGTTTCATTTTAATTAATGTGGACCGAGATCGATGACACAATCAAAGAATAAAATTACAGCTATCACACTCTTGTCATCCCCTTGAAGAAGGGGATCTCTGTAGCACTTTTTCTGCGGGCAAAGCTCTTAGGGCTGTCGACCTGGATCACATGGATGTCCGGTTTATTGGTCGTAACCTTACGAACCATAAAAATTAACCCTAAAATTATCCCTCGATACTTTTTTTCGCAAAAGCTCAAAAAAACTCGGGACGAGCGGCCGGGGGGGTGAATGTTGTAATATTGAATTAAAAATCACGCTTGCCAAATAGTTACCATAACAATTTACAAATTCTAGGTTTATAAAATAACGGCCCAGCCGTCGCTCTATGAGCTATGGCGGGCACGGCAAAATTAGCTTCACTGTCCGAGCGCGGCCTTACGAAGCTTGTTGCGAAAGCAACGCGCAGTAAGGGCTAGCGAGTTGGAAGCGTCAGGGGGTTTTGGGGTCTCCCCAAAAGCGGATTGGAAAGTATCGCAGTATACTTTCCCGCCTGGACCGCGTAGGTCCCTCAAGACATGAAATACACGTATCAGTCATACCTTACTACGCGTTACTGCGTAACTAGCTTCGTAACGTTATGCCGGAACGGAAAAGATGTTTTTATTTTTATGGTTTGTCTCTCTATTCATGCAAATACCGCATCGTGCATGTACCAGAACTATCAAATTTTTTATGTATCCATTCACGCATACCACCTTGATATTCATACACATGAGTAAACCCCATATCGATGAGTAGCTCATACGCCTGGTGACTTTTTGGGCAACTGTTTTGAGCGCAGTACAGAACAATTTCTTTATCCTTTTCCCAACTTGAGACTGATTCGACCAGTCGATCGCATGGAATGTTGATTGATCCAGGGATGTGGCAATCGATGTATGTTTCTTCGTTTAAAACATTGATGAGCGTTAAATCGTGATTTTGGTCTAATTTTTCTTTGAGTTGTTGAGCGGTGATGGTATCAACATCAAACAGTTTGCTGGTTTTTTGATGGAACATAAAATTCTCCTTTTTTAGACAAAAAAATAATCTGGGACCTGTGTTGAATCGTGTTGTTGCTCATGGTGGCAGTATAAAACATGCAGCTTTTAAAAGGCAATCTCTTTCGTTATTTTTCGGGAGTGTCTGTACAAAGTTGTTAAAAAACGTATGTTATACAACAGTAATATTTAATTGTTTTATTGTTTGATTGAAGTCAAGGAAGAGCATACATGGCTGGATATAATAGAGTTGTGATGGTAGGCAATTTAACACGCGATCCTGAGTACAAGCAATTAGCATCTGGTCAAGCAGTATGCCGTTTAGGTTTAGCATCAAATCGTCAGTTTAAAAATCGTCAAACAGGTGCAATGCAACAAGAAGTTTGTTACGTTGACATTGATGTTTGGGGCCCTCAAGCAGAAACGTGTCGTCAGTACCTCAGCAAAGGTCGTCCTGTTTTAGTTGAAGGACGTTTAAAATTTGATACCTGGCAAGATCCACAAGGTGGTACACGCAGCAAGCATAGCATTGCAGCTGACCGTGTTGTGTTCTTATCAAGCCCTGCTGCTGAAGGCGCGTTTGAAGGTGCTGGTATGGGCGCAGAAGATGGTATGGATAGCGCAATTGCTGCTCCATCATACACGACCCAAAACACTCAAGAATTTGCAAAAATTGAACAGGCTATTGCAGCAAAAAAACAAGTAGTTAAAAAAGTTGTTCCTGCAAAAGAAAAAGATGGCGTTGGACTTCCTGAATTTAAGGATGAGCCACCATTTGAAGACGAATTACCATTTTAAAAAATTAAAGGCCTTGGAGAAATCCAGGGCCTTTAATTTTTTGAGTTTAATTTGCAGAGTATGATGCTTTTAATTGTGCTAAAAGTTTTGTGTTTTTTTCTATAGACTTAGATCCAATATTTAGTTGTTCTACAAGATTTCGCGCTTGTTCATAATTTATTTTTTGTTCATAGTCATTATTTGATAGCAAGGTTATGACCTGCTGTCTGGTTAATTTACCTGGATCATTTATCTTTGTAGGAAGAAGTAACTGAACTTGCTCTTCAGTTAAGTTTTGGGCATTAATTGAATCACGTTGTCGTGGAAATTTTTTTAATGTTTCTAACGGTATTTCTTGAACGATATCTTTTGGTAGTTTATGTATCTGATCGGGGCTTAACATTGAAAATAAATCTTTTACTTGGTTTAAACTAAATTTGGATGAATCAATAGCAGCAAGCTTTCGATTATTAGTCGAAGCTGTTTCAAGATCATCTATTGCAATATTTTGAATTTGCTCTTTTGATAATTTTGAAATTTGAAGTCCAGATAGTTTAAAAAATATTTTGTGTATTTGTTGATCGGTAAAATATTCTATAGGAATATATGGAATTTGATTTTCTGATAAATAATTTAATTGATCATCACTAAAATTTTGAATTTGATCTTTATTGAATGCTTCTAATTCTGTAGGTGTAAGTTTTTGTATTATTTGTTGATCTAGTTCTTTAATTTGAGGGATAGTTAATTGTTTAATAGATTGTTGAATAGCCTCTGTCATTTTTTCTTCTCTGTTGTCTATGAATGTTCTTAACTTTTCAGTTATTATTTCTTCTTCTGGTGTTTTTTCTGCTGTTGCTAGGCTTTCATGATAACTAAGCAATGAATCAAGTTGTTTTTGTGAGAATTGATCTAAATTAAAGTTGTTAATTTGTTCAATTGTAAAAACTTTAAGTTGTTCTACCTGAAATTGATGTACTTGCTCAAGGCTAAGATTGTTAAATTGATCAGCGGTCAGAGATTCAATTTGCTGTGAGGTCATAAATCTTATTTGGCGGGGAGTTAGAGTTGGTAATATGATTGCTAGCTGAGCATCACTGAGGTCAACAATAAGTCGTGTTATTTGACCTTGGTCTAACTTGGAAACGAGTGTTTCAAATTCTGCTAGCCCAATACTTTGAATTTGTTCTTTGGTGTAAGATCGATTAAGCTGTGCTTCTTGATATTGGTATTTTGGCAAGATTGCGATGAGCTGCCGAGTAGTTAATCTATTTAAAACAAGTGCATCAAGCTGGTTATCATGTAACTTCATGAGTTCATCGACTGGAATATCTTGTAGTTGTTCTTTGGTTAAATATGCAATTTCAGTACGATTGAAGGTAAGTAATTTTTTTAAGACTTCTTCTGGGGTTAGATTTCTTATTCGTCTTGCGATGTCAAGTTCATCTTCTTGATCTGGATTTTTTGCTTGAGCTGGGGTGTTATTTTTTTGTTTTTCTGTTGGTTGAACAATGTGTTTTTCTGGAGTTACAGTTGGCTCGGCAGTTTGAGCTATAACTTTTTGTTCAGCTTCGATAGCTTGTAATTCTTGCTGAACAGGCATTGCATCATCAGTATTGTTTTCTTGAGTGTCTTGCTTGATGATGTCTGTTTTAAATCTTGCAAGAATTGCTTTTTTAAATGATGGATCCATTCCTATCCATGGTGTATCTGTGATGATTCCAATTTGTCGATTAAGTTGATTTTTAAAAGTTTCTTGATCATTAAATTTGAGTTTATTTGCTATTCCCTTGGCCAGGATATTCATCAACGTTGATGGTAATTTTATCGTACCCTTTTCACCGGTATTGCTGGTGTGCGTAGACAGTGTGTTGCTATCAAATAATGTATTCATCTCGCCTTCGCCAAGAGGCTTAGTGAAATTAATTTCATGGAGGTTGATAATTTCATATGAGTGAAAGTTTGGATTGTTTTCACCAACTAAAGTTGTCATAATTTCATTTGGCTTGAGCGTTGTTTCTACATCTTTACGGAAATTTTTTATTTCAGAATTGAATTTTTTTGTTTGCTCTGCGATATCTCGTCTTATTTGATCGATCTTTTCATTTTTTTGATCAATCGTCAGTAGATCAGATGATTTAGTTGTTTCGCTTTCTTTTTGGAGTCGAGTAATTTCTTTGCTATAGTTTGCTTCAAGGGTTTTTATGAATGCTTGTGTTACTTCTTCTTTTTGTTTAGTGTCCAGTCCTCTGAGCAAGTTTTCAAAGGGTGTTTGTCGTTTGCTTTGTTGTTTGTCATCAAAAGTGCCATTTGCTTTCTCTTTTGCCATACGAATTGCTTTGTTTTTGTCGAACCATTTTCCTAGATTTCTTGGATCAAAGTTCCATTTGGTTGATTTACGAGGTTTTTGGCCTTCTTCTTCAGGAGTTGTTTCCTGGGCACGAGGTTTAGCTTTTGTCCATTCAATGAACCTGTTTATTTGTTTTCCTAAAACATCGCCAATCTTGTACCGCGCAGTTTTTTTTAGATCTTCCGATCCTTCGTTTGTTCTAAATTTTTTTCCTGGATTTTCTTTGCGTACTTTATCTATAAAAGATTCTTGTGGAGCTTGATCTACAAAAGATTCATCTGGAGCAAATGGAGCAAAGACAGCGTATCCAGAAAATAAAGCAATGATCATGGTACTTAATTTTAAATATTTTTTGAAGGCGTTCATGAAATTTCCTTTTTTAAATTTGATTAAGACGAGTAGTTAGCTTTTCTTTTTATTGGAACTTATATCGTAGTCTGTAATGTTGAACATTTGTATGAGTTCTTCGCGTTCTTCTGGGTTGATTGTGTTGTCATCTTTGTCTGAAAGTATCAGTATAATTTGATGCCTTGTTAACTTATTTGAATCGCGCTTGTTTTGAGGAAGAAGGGCCTGTACTTGCTCTTTGCTGAATCTGCGTGCATCAATCCATTGAAATTGTGGGTGTCTTGCGAGATTTTCTGCAGGTATTTTATGAAGTTCTTCTAGGGGCAGCGTGTTTATTTGCTTATCTGTGAGCTTGAAAAACAAATCTTTAATTTGATCTGAATTAAATTTATCACTGTCAATAAAACTAAGGTATCGAGTATTTGCGAGTATGCTTGCAGGAATTTTCTGAATTTGGTCTGTTGATAAATTACTAATCTGGGAGCCAGATAATTTTGGTAAGAGTGGTTGTATTCGTGCGTCGGGGAAATATTCTACTGGAATATATTGAAATTGATTTTCTGATAAATAATCTAATTGTTGAAGGCTAAAGTGCTGAATTTGATCTTTGTTGAATGCTACTAATTCTGCAGGTATCAATGCTTGTATTGTTTGTTTATCTAAAGCTTTAATTTTAGCAGGCGTTAATTCTGTAATAGCTTCTGCCATTTTTTTGTGTCTGCTTTCTATAAAATCTATTATTTTCAATTTTGTGTTAAATTCTAAGGTCTTATTATTTTGGTGTAATGTATTAAGCTGGGAATCATTGAATTTCTCAAGATTGAAATTATTAATTTGGGTATCTGTAAAAGCTTTAAGTTGCGCTCTATTAAATTGATGTGCTTGCTTAAGAGAAAGGTCGTTAAATTGATCAGTAGTCAGAGATTCAATTTGCTGTGAAGTCATAAATGTTATTTGGCGGGGAGTTAGAGTTTTCAATATGCTTGCCAGCTGAGCATCACTGAGGTCAATAATAAGTCGTGTTATTTGACCTTGGTCTAACTTGGAAAGGAGATCTTCAAATTCTGCGAGCGGAATACTTTGAATTTGTTCTTTTGTGTAAGATCGATTAAGCTGTGCCTCTTTATATTGGTATTTTGGCAAGATTGCGATGAGCTGCCGAGTAGTTAATCTATTTAAAACAAGTGCATCAAGCTGGTTATCATGTAACTTCATGAGTTTGTCGACTGGAATATCTTGTAGTTGTTCTTTGGTTAGATATGCAATTTCAGTACGATTGAAGGTAAGTAATTTTTTTAAGACTTCTTCTGGAGTTAGATTTTGTATTCGTCTTGCGATGTCAAGTTCATCTTCTTGATTTGGATTTTTTGCCTGACTTGGTAAGTCATTTTTTTGTTCTTCTGTTGGTTGAGGGGCAATTTCGTGAGTTACGGTTGGTTCAGAAGTTTTATCGTATATTAAATCTCTTGCCTCATCATCATGCATCAGAGCGACAGCAGCATCTTTGTCAATCCAGTCTTTTTGTGTTTTGGTAAGATAACTAAAGTTTAGGCCTAGAATTTGTGTGGGCATTAAAGCTTTAAGTTGAGATCTTTTCAAAGATTGTGTTTGTTCTTTATTGAGTTGTTTAATTTGATCTGATGTAAAATCTTTAATTGTTTCTGGTGCGACATCACCTATTCTTTTTGGTGATAACTCGGGAAGAACTGCTTCTAGTTGTTCAATATTGAGATTTTGGATGAGCACACTTTGTTGAAATGTGTCTAAGGTAGGCATTACTTTTGCAATTTGATCAGGATTTAATGTTTGAATTTTTTCTGGTTCATGAAAAGAGATATTTGGACCGTCTTTGATTTCTGGAAGTATCGTTATCAGTTGTTCTGCTGTTAATTTATTAAAATCTATTTGATCAAGTTGCTCAGACGTAATGTTTTTAAGTGCACCTTCGGGAAGATCTTCAAACTGTTGTGGGGTTAGAGCTGCAACTTGATGAGCCGTAAAATTTGGTAACATTTCTATTATTTCACTTGAGTTGAGGCTTTCTAGTTCAGTTGGATTCAGCTTTCTTACCTGACTTGGCGTGAGAGGTTGATGGTTTTGTTCTTCTGCTGGTTGAGGAGCAATTTCATGAGTTACTGCTGAATCAGCAGTTTGAGCTATAATTTTTTGTTCAGCTTCGATAGCTTGTAATTCTTGCTGAACAGGCATTGCATCATCAGTATTGTTTTCTTGAGTATTTTGTTCTTGAGTGTCTTGCTTGATGATGTCTGTTTTAAGTCTTGCAAGAATTGCTTTTCTAAATGATGAATCTATTCCTGTCCATGGTGTATCTGTGATGATTCCAATTTGTCTATTCAGTTGATTTTCGACAGATTCTTGATCATTAAATTTGAGTTTATTTGCTATTCCCTTGGCCAGGATATTCATCAACGCTGATGAGCGTATTCTTCCCAGTTTTCCGGTATTGCTGGTGTGCGTAGACAGTGTCTTGGTATCAAATAATTTTTTTATTTCATCAATACTCAGAGGCTTAGCGAAATCAATTTCATGCAAATTGATGATTTCATATGATTGAAAACTTCGATCTTTTTTATCAACTAAAGTTACCATAATTTCATTGGGCTTGAGCGTTGTTTCTACGTTTTTACGGAAAATTGCTATTCTAGAATCGAAATCTTTAGGATGATTTATTTCAAGCTCTTTTATGAATGCTTGTGCTACTTCTTCTTTTTGTTTGGTGTTGAGTCCTCTGAGTAAGTTTTCAAAGGTTGCTTGTTGTTTGCTATCCAGGGGACCGTTGGCGTTTTCTTTTGCCATGCGAATTGCTGTATTTTTGTTGAACCATTTTCCTAGATTTCTTGGATCAAAACTCCATCGAGTTGATTTGCGCGTTTCATCTGCAAAAGATCCATTAGTAGCAAAGAGAGCGTATCCAGAAAATAAAGCGGTGATAATGGTACATAATTTTAAATATTTTTTGAACACGTTCATGAAATTTCCTTTTTTTAGATCTTATTAAGACGGAGTAGTAGGTCTTTTTTAGTTTGTCATGTTTGGGCTATTATTTTCAATGGTTTGAAAAAATAGAGTTTATTTACCTTTTAAAATTAATATAGAGCAATGCAAGGGTATTTTTAAAGGAGCTTTGGGAAAGTACCTTAACAATTGACTTTCAGTTAGCAAAACCTTTATCTTGAAGGAAAGGTTGCAAGTGGAATCAATTTGGAGGTTATATGAAAAATAAAGCTATGATGAGCGCTCTGTTGCTGATTGGAATGGTGAGTCCAGAGAGGAAAGCATCATGTAACGGACAATCTGTACAAGGGATTGATGCGTTGCAGTTTCGCACTCCGTATAGCTTGGGCGAACTGCTGCATGATGGACTTGTTGCTGTTGAAGAAAAAATTCAAGAAGCTGCACGCAGTGATCAGGATCTTGTTTCTGCTCTAGATGCGAGTGCTGTGATACTTGAAGATTTACAAAATCAATATGGTCTGATGGTTGATAAATCGAATATGCATACGATGCAGCATGATGATCGTGAGTTTTTGCAAAGCATGATTGATCGGATCGATCAGATGATCCAGTCGCTTGAAAGTAGTCGTAGCTACTTAGCCGATCAGCACAGTGCTATTGAGAAAAATCTTGAGCTGTTATCTGATTTGAAGGCTAAGTTGGCAAATTAAAAATCATAACTGATTTCTAGGCCAAGTTGTCCTGCCAGTGTGCTACTTGCAAAACAGGTTCTGCCATAAAACGGCTTAGTGTACACCAGTTTTAAGCGAGGCATTACATGTTTTGGATGAACAATAAAATCAAATTCTGAAGCAATGGTAACGTATGCAAGTTCCCATCGGTTTTGGCTTGGATATTTATTGATGACCGATGTCGGAAACTTTTGACGGTCATAGGCTTGGTAATGAGTAGGATTTTGTTTGGTGTACGATACTCCCACAAACCATGTCCAGTTGGGAAGAAAATATTCACCTTCTATGTAGGCACTCAGTGCAAATTGAGGTTCATGTTGTACGGTGCAGAGTCCTGACTGAGGGATCAGTAGTTTATTGGGAGCGGCAGCAGCATTGAGAGGCACCACTTGATCGTTTTTTATGTAGTTAATCACGCTGCCTGATGCGCCGATATTGAGCCAGTCGTATACCCCAAGAGCAATGGTTAATTGGAGAGGGATCCCGAGGTTGACCATATTTTGGCGAGGAAAAACGACTAGTTTTGATCCAGGCCTGTCAAGCAAGATGATAGGAACGATACACCCTGTTTGCAGGGTTATATCAACAAAGTCGAGGTAATCAAAGGTTGTTAAACTTTTGGTGTACCCGAATAAAAAGTAGGTTGGACCAATGATGCTGCATTTTTGAGTAGATCCTATCGTCTGTTGAAGCAGTGGTAGGTACGCTTTGAGTTTGGAGTTGCTATCAATTTCTTGCGTTGTCAGTGGTTTACCGGTAGCTGTGGTCGGGATCATGGTAATGTTTTGTAGTTTATCAAAGCAAATGCATGAAGATAATTCAAAGAACATCGATTCATGGATGTTTTGACTGACGGATGCACCATAGTAAATTTCGCTGTAGCGCGCATCAAATAGGCCATAACATAAAGGTATTGCGGTGTCCAAGGGGACAGAGGGATCTAAAAATTGTGGCAGCAGGGGCTCTACTCCTCGATATGCCAGTAGTGGCGCTTTTTGCCCCTTACGATTGTAGGAACATTTGGAGCTGCTGTTTTCTAGGGTGATATCAACGCTTGTGAGATTCATTCGAGCAAATCGAGGTTTTTCCAGACATGCTGAGGGCTCATAAAAAGAGGCTTGCATCGGCAAAGTAATGTGCGAGATGCTGAGCAAAAGGCTTAAAATATAGAAATGTTTCATACGATACTTTTAAATTTTTAAGTTCAAATCCATTATAAATATAGTCTAACATAAAACCTTAATAAGGTCTTCTTTGTAGGCCTTTTTTCTGATAACATGGATATTAAATAGGTAATTTTATAGCTAATATAGCATAAATAAATTTTCTTTACACAATGACCCATTGATTTAACAGTTTTAATAGAGGTAATTTTATGAATTCTGATCATAATAATTTTGATTTGCCCCCTCAAGATCAGCAAGAACCATCGTCTCAAGAAACTTATGATGATGCACCAGCTGCGCCTCAAGCTCATGAAGTAACTATGTGCTTGGCTGAATTGTCGCTTTGGAAAGACCAATGCAAGCGCATATCGGCTGATTTTGAAAATTTTAAAAAACGTACTGAGCGTGAACAAGCTCGATGGGCAGAGATGGCTAAAGAGTCAATGCTTTTTGAATTGCTTTCGTTTGTTGATACTTTTGAGTTAGCCCTGGCTCAACAAAATGGCGATAAAGTTGGTATTGAAATGGTACACCAAGCACTTATGAAACTTTTGGTAAAGCACGATGTTTCAATCATGGCTCCAACTGTTGATTTTGATCCACAATTCCACGAAGCGGTCATGCAAGTGCCGTCAGAAACTCATCAGTCTGGTCAAGTTGTACAAGTTCTTTCAAAAGGCTTTATGCTCAAAGACCGTGTGCTGCGTCCTGCAAAGGTTTCTGTGGCGGTTTAAAAATCATTTGCAAAATTGAAACAGGTTTATAAATAGATGATAGTGGGACATGGTATGTCAACAACATTAAAAGTATGGATCGTTGCGTTATCTTTATCTTTGCATTGTATGATTGTTCCAGCGGATTCACCTAAATATGATCCATGGGGTGATGATGTTCTTGAAGAGGTAGAAAATTGCTTTAGAAGAGTCTGCAGTTCAAAAAAGAAGGAATGAAATTAAAACGTTACTTCCTAAAATTAATGAGCTCGTTAGAAGAATATATCGATTGCGAAAAGAGCGTCCAACATTTAACTATCATGTTAATGAAATGAATCAAGAATTACGTAAATTAGATCAGGAATCTGCACCATTGAGAGCTGCAGAGCATAAAATGCGTGAAGAGACCAGGAACTTTGCTCCAACGGCTTACGCAGTGCAAGATAAGTATCAAGCAGAACACGAGGCAATTTTGAAAAGATATCAAGATCCTTGCCGATTCTTAAAAGAAATTGATGGAGAGTTGTCATCAAAAACACAAGAATTAAATACATTGCGTCGTAAACTGCAAGCTATTGCGCCGTGATTGATCCATTTCGATGAAGCAAGGATAGAGATTTGGAGTTGTCACGGTGGGTTAAAAATCATTTGCAAAATTGAGACAGGCTTGTAAAATGAGTGTTATTTTTACAACTTAACAAAGGGCTCATGATGACCATTAAAGTTTCAAGTTTGTTGATGTCTTTGATAATGATTTCTACGGTAACTATTCAGGCAAATCAGCCGGAAGCTTCTTCTGGTTTTAGACAAGCTTCTGATAACGTTAACATTGTTGCAAATATGTTTTTATTTACGCGATTAGTGCAAGAAGGTGAATGGAATAATTATGCTGTTATTGCAGCACTTGGTCGCGGTGTTCCTGTTATGTGGTTGACGCGTAATCGTGATTCAATTGATCAAAGATTCGGAAAAGGGTTCGTTGATAAAGCTTGCCTTGGACTTGAAGCAGGTTTTTGTTTATATAGTTTGTGGAAGTTGACGCAAGGAGTTAAGCCTACTGGTTTGGATGAGAAGGAACGTGCAGAATTAAAGGCATTCAGAGACGCACAGCCGCGTGCGGCTAATTCTCAACAACAAGTTCCAAGATCAGGAAGTGGACCTCAGGTTTGGTAGTAGGGAAAGAATACGATAAACGTACGTAATTGTTAAAAAATTGCCTCAGTTGAATGCGACTGGGGCAATTTTTATTTAAATAATGCTAAACAAACTTCGATCAAAATGAGTACCGTGATTAAAATAGAAATAAGATCTTCGCGATTTGCGTCGACTTTATTTTGGTAAACGTATCGAATTTCTTTTAAAATATTAATTTTTTTGTCGATCGATTTTTGCCAGCTGCGCAGATCAAGTTGTTTGATGATCAAATTATAAATCTCAGAAAAATAGGATTCACCGCTAAATTTAATGCTGCTTTCAAGTCGCTCGGTAATCACTGAAATATCGACTTTGAGTTTGTTAAGGTCACCAACGGGGTCGAAATAGCGAGACCCGATAAATGGCATGTAGGATAAAATAGGTAAGCTTTGTGTTTTTCGTTCGTACAACGTTGCAAGTTGTTTATCCAGGAGCTTATCAAAATAATGAAGTTCGAGTTGTTGAATGTTGCCGAATTCGAAAAAGTCGATTAACTCTTTGTATTGCGGGTCGTAAATAAATGCAGCCTCTGTGTCAATGATGATTAAATCTTTTTTAAAATAACCAATTGATGAAGCAATGATGATCTCTTTTTGAAAATCTGAAAGAGATTCTGTTTCAAAACGAAGCAGTGTTGCAATGTCGTGACCATGCGCTTCTTTGAGATGTGCTCCAGTAACGTTTTTGTTAATGTTGAGTTGTACCACCGCGTAGGTTGATCGCATGTGATAAAAATTTGGTTTAACGATGAATGGTTTTATGTTTTTATAAATTGCATAGGCATCATTCACGCTTTGCTTTTGATATTTTTCATCAGTGCGCAGGAGTGTGGTGCGAAGATCAGGTAATGTTTCCATGAAAGGAATTTTATAGGTCAGCGAAATAGCGCCGAACTGATGAAGTTTGCTGCTGATACAGCGTGAAGCTTCATGTTGCGTTGGTAGTTCTATTTCGAGCGGCAAATGGTAATGTTTGAAAAATTTTGAGACATGGGCATGTTCAGTTTTTATTTCTTTGTAATGTTTGAGCGATTTAAAATCAATATCAAATCCGATATCAAACGCGCTAAAGATATAAATGTTGCCAGAAAATACTGGATGTTGTGTCGAATTTGGTTCTAGAGCTTCTTGGTGTATCTGTTCATGTTTCATACAAATGATCCTTATTTTCTTTGAATGTACCGTTTGTCTTAAAAAAATCAATGCAATTCTTGTCATCTAACTTAAGAATGAAATCATTTCAGGGAAGGCTCTTGAATAATTATTCAATGATCAAGTAGTTTAGAAATAAATTCCAACTATCTTTGGGGGAAAAGGGTTATGGGAAAAAGTTCTGGAAAAATATCAGGGTACATAGCAGTACTTGTTGGATTTGTGGTTACTTTGCAAGCGTTTCAAGGATCATTTAAAACTTTTTGGCCGGGTAAACAGGTTCGCATTTCAAAATCATCGAAAATATTTTTAGCTCAGATTGTGCCGCTTGAACAAGAATTGTTTGCGGCAGTAACTGGACAGGGAGCAGCTGTTTTGCAGGAGGATCAGCAGCGTTTGCTTGCGTTGCTCCAGCTGAGTCGCTCTTGGAGTCGTGCTGATAACATGCAGGGTGCTGATATTGATCGTTTTGGACAGTTGTTATCATGGCTGCACCCCAATGACTTGTCGTCACATGGTGTGAACTCTGTGCAAGCAGAAATAAAAACATCTCCAACGCTCATATCATCGATTGCCCAAATTCTTGTGGGCACGCTTAAACAGGTGCATATCGGTACTGCAAAAATTGATTTAGAGTATGTTGGAAAATTTTTACAACAGTTGCAGAGTCATGGTTGGAATAATACGCAAAGATCCAAAGCGCTACAGGTTTTTATCATTGTGCAAGATATCATGAAATATTTTGATGGAGTGTCTGTGACGGAATATGATTTTATGGTTTTGAGTCAATGTGCTTTGTTCGTGCAAATGTTGAGTTTTATGAATTGATTGATGTCTTTATAGAATGGTTATGTATTTTTTTACTCAAAAGAGGAGACTATGGCTATGAAAAAGAATAGGTTTATAAAGTTAGTTTACTTAGGGCTAGCTATTTCGCAAATATCTTTAGGGATGATGCGACGATTGACACCAGGAATGAGTCAGCGAGCACAGGTAGCAGCTAGTTCGGCAAGCGGGGCAAGATTTTTTGGGTCGGGAAGTTCTGCGTATGAGACATTGTCTATTTCTCCGCAATCTTCAAATGATGCAGTAAAAAAACAATATCAACAATTAGCCTTGAAGTATCATCCTGATATGCGTGGTGGGAATGCTGCAAAGTTTCGTGCTGTAAAAGAAGCGTTTGATGAAATCATGGAATACAGAAAGTTGTATGGCGAACCGGTTCAAGCTGCAACGAATGATCATAAGCCTCGTTCTTCTGCAAGCGCTTCAAAATCAAGATCTGCGCAAGATTTTGATAAAGCAAAGGTGACTCCTACAAACACTGAAGATTTATTGCGTTATGTGCAACAACAAGATTTAAACAGTTCGTTGCCACTCATTTCTTTGCTACGATCTGAAGGTAAAATTCAGGATGCTCAATTTATGAAACAGGCTCAAACTGTATTTTCAGAAAAATTATTACAATTGGCTAAACTATCGATAGATACAAACTTTTATGAAATATTGGCAAAATTATCAAAAGAAGGATTTGATGTTGCATCATTTGTTCGTTCAAATCAAGAAATTTTGGCACAAGGTGTAATGCAAGAAATACAAAAAAACCTTGTTAAGGAAAAATATTCATCATATAAGGTGAATGATTTGCTTGATAGCGCATTACAATATAAATTGTTGAGTTCTGTAGAGCAATTTACCGATATGCTCATAGCTGAATTTGCTCAAGCATTATCAGCAGCTGTGCCTATTAAAAAAATGTCATCAAAACTATTTGATGCCAAAGAGGAATTTAATGGTACATCTTTCATGATTGAACTTTTTAATACATCATGTCGTAAACATGAATGGTTGCTGCGTGCTTTCAAGATATATGATATTTTAGTTAAAAAACATGTAATTCCAGTGCTTTTAGTTAATGATCCTATACAACAAACAGTGGTGTCTGCGCTAAAAAAAGCTTTTAAGTTTAATTTAGAGCAAATTTCTGAAAAGTTCACTTTTTCATTTTATCTTGAAAAATTACAACGAGATTTCCTTTCTTTGCAAATATGCGTTGATCGCGGTTTTGTTGCACGAACTTCTTTTTTACAATCAATACAGTCAGATTTTGAACATGCTATTGCTGATTGCACTATGATCTCGCCATCGCAAGGACAGAAGCTGTTACAATTTTTGCAAGAGCAGGGTGTTTTCATTCAAGATGCGCTACCAGCTCGAAATAACTTTCAAGAACAATTATTGCAATTGATTAAAAGCGGTAACTTTAGAAAGGCTTCGGATTTGTGGAAAGCAGCTGCTCCTGGAGCAATAACTGATGAATTAAAGCAGTTGCTTGTCAATATGTTGTTGTCTTCTTTGCGTTCAAAGCATAAACAAGCACTACGACTTTTAAATTTTGCATTAGAAAATAAAATTATAACCGTAGAGGCTCTTGTTCAAGCAGAACAATTTTTACAGGACGTAAATTTAAATTTTGTTTTATCTCTTTTTGAGCATTGTGAACTTTCGTGGGATTATGAAAACGTTGTACGTATCGTGAATGTTTTAGATCACCAGGGAGTATTAACGAAAGAACAAATTCGTTCGCCTCTTACGTTATTAATGCTGGAAAAGAATCGTAAAAATTTCCGTGGTTCAAGCACGTCTTGTTTAGAATTCGATAGCTTTATACAAGGTGTAAAGTATTTACAACGTCAAAAACTTGTTGATATAGATACGATTCGTACTCAAATAGAACCCTTTTTATCGGTAGAGTTACTCAATATGTTGATTGTGAAAAATGCATCTGTCTCATATTATCAAACTAAAATTTGGATGTTACAAGCTGCTATACAAGCGGGCTTTTTAAGCCTTGAAGGATTTTTAAAGAATTTATTTAATCGGGCTGATCTTTCGACAGAAGAAAAAGAACGATTTAAAGCGATGTTGTTATCAAAGTAGATAATGATTCGATAAATTTATCGTTTCAAGATTGTCAGGAAAGCTTCTTGAGGAACAGAAACGGAACCAACTTGCTTCATACGTTTTTTACCTTCTTTTTGTTTTTCAAGAAGTTTTCGTTTTCTGGTGATATCGCCACCATAACATTTTGCAGTAACGTTTTTACGAAGCGCTGCAACGCGTTCGCGGGCAAGTATTTTTACCCCGATTGCAGCTTGAATGACCACTTCAAAAAGTTGACGTGGGATAACTTTAGAAAGTTTTTCTGCAAGATCACGACCGATACGTTCAGCTTTGCTGCGATGTACAATCACGGCCAGTGCATCAACAGCATCACCGTTGAGTAAGAGATCCATTTTGATCAGATCTGATGGTTGATAGTCTGCTGGTTCATAATCAAAGCTTGCATAACCCGAGCTGATCGATTTGAGGGTGTCATAAAAATCAGTAGCAACTTCATTGAGTGGCAGTAGGTACGTAAGTACCACGCGATCTTCATCCAGGTATGACAGATCTTTTTGGATGCCACGTTTTTCTTGGCAGAGTGAAAGCACTGCACCAAGATATTGTTTGGGCACAATGATGGTCCCATTAAGCATCGGTTCAAGGATGGTGTCAATTTTAACAGGGTCTGGAAACTCGGCTGGATTTTCAAGGGTAATTCTGCCATCGTATTTGGTATCGATGTAGTAAAGTACGCTTGGTGCTGTTGCGATAATATCAAGTTCGTATTCTTGCTCTAAGCGTTGCTTAAAAACATCCATGTGCAAAAGTCCTAAGAATCCACAACGAAATCCTAGTCCCAGTGCAGTACTGGTTTTTTTCTCGACACTGACACTTGCGTCGTTGAGTGTTAATTTTTCAACAGCATCAGCAAGAAGTTCAAATTCTGAAGTATCTACAGGGAAAATACCGGCAAAAACCATAGGCTTTGCAGGCTTAAATCCTGGGAATGGAGTGATCGAGCTTTTAGGATACGAAATCGTATCACCAACGCGCGCTTCTTTAATTGTTTTCATGCCTGTAATGATGTAGCCTACCTGTCCTGCGTAGAGTGCATCCATAGGTTTTTGTTCCGGATACATCAGTCCCAGTTCAAGTATTTCATGTCGGCAATTACTTTGATGTAAGTAAATCTGATCGCCTTTTTTGAGGATGCCATCTTTAATTGCAACCAGGCAAACAACTCCTCTGTATTCATCATACCATGAGTCAAACAAGAGCGCTTTAAGCGTTTTTTCTCGGTCTGACACAGGAGCAGGAATTCGGGTCACGATAGCATTCAAAATATCAGTGATTCCAAAGCCTGTTTTTGCAGAAGCAAGTACCGCATCTTCTTCGCGAAAATCAAACAGTTTGTTAATCTCTGCCATGATTTTTGGCACGTTTGCATTGGGTAGATCGATTTTGTTGATTACGGGAACGATTGTTAAATCTTGTTCAAACGCAAGGTAAAAGTTTGCCATAGTTTGTGCTTGAACCCCTTGTGCAGCATCAACGAGTAGGAGTGCTCCTTGGCATGCATACAGGGAACGAGAAACTTCATAGCTGAAGTCAACGTGACCAGGAGTATCAATTAAATTTAACAAATAAGTTTCACCCTTGTAGGTGTAAAACATCGAAGCTGTTTGAGCTTTAACGGTAATACCGCGCTCTTTTTCGACTTGGAGTTTGTCCAAAAACTGTTCGTTCAGGCCGGTGCGCGTTGAAAGTGTACCGGTAAACTCAAGAAGTCGATCAGCAAGCGTAGATTTTCCATGATCGATATGAGCGATGATAGAAAAATTCCTGATTTTGTCAGGGGTGAAGTTTTGTAAATTAATTTTTTCCATAGTAGTTATCTTAAAAGATTGTCAGGGCTTTGTAAACATATTTGCGGATCTGGTGCATAAATTTTTGATGACCGTGATAAATTTTGTTGGTTATGGAAGATAAAGAGTTGTTGTAGACAAAAAAGTTATGAAGCTTGATGATGGTCTGGTTCAAAATGCTTAGTATAAAAGGAATAGTGGCCACAACTTGTTTCTGATAGAAACAAATGATGTAAAAACAATGATGAGTGTTGATAATGGTTGTGTGGGGTTGTTATCCTGGTTGGTAAAGAGTGAGGGGCTTTGATCACAGAACCAATCAAGGTGATGGGGGGGTTATGAAATTTTCTATGGTTACGATAGGCTTTTTTTTGATGATTCTTTTTATAACGCATGCTTTTTTAGTAGTCAGTGATTGTCCATCTGCAGTGCCAGAAGCGTATCGCCATGTAGTTCCTGGCAGTGTTGTGGCTGCGTATTTTGGTAGTTGGGATAAATATGGTGGTCGTTACCGGGTGGAAGATATTGAACCGATTGCTCATCTTTTAACCCATGTCATTTATGCATTTGCTCGACCAAATGCTCAAACTGGTGCATGTGAGCTTGCTGATGTGTGGGCAGATCTGGGTGCCAACTTTGAACATCGTAAAAAAATAAGTGGCAACTTTGCAAAGTTGCTCGATCTCAAGAAAAAATTTCCCAAATTAAAAATTTTGCTTTCAGTGGGAGGGGGAACTTATAGCAAAGCACTAAGTGAAATAGCCCAAAAAGGTAAATTGCCGACGTTGGTTGCATCGATTATGAAATTGCTTGATGGATACGCGTATGAATATGACCATTCAAAGCATGGACAGTCACAGACTCATTGGTTTGATTATAAGGGTCTTTTTGATGGAATTGATCTGGATTGGGAATGGACTACGGCAACCGTGCCTGAAGATGACGTAGTTGCGTACCATGATTTGATAAAACAGTTGTTTCACGCAATGAAGAAAAAATCTTCGCAGTTGATACTTACCAGCGCTGTGCAAGTTAATTCGAAAATAATTGTATCGTTGCGCCTGGCGAGTATTGCCCCCTATGTGAACTGGTTTCACGTGATGGCGTACAACTACGGTGGTTCGGGGATGTCGGGGGTGAGCATGAATGCTCCGATTTGTAACAACTGGTCTGACTATAGCATTGATGGGTCACTGGACACGATGATGGCATCTGGAGTTTCTCCGGCTCAAATGGTGCTTGGTATTCCACTTTATGGGCATGTTTACGATAACACGAAGCCTACAATGGGATCTTCGTTTGACAAGACAGAGCGTACGGGTGCATTTCGTTATGATCAGATCAAGGATTTATACCTGAACAATCCTGCGTGCAGGTCTGAGTGGAGCGTGACTTCTAAGGTGCCCTATGCCTATTGCCCTGATGATGGGATTTTTGTGAGCTATGATGATGAACGGTCGGTGAAATATAAGGTGTCGTACGCTCGACAAAAACGCTTGAAGGGAATTTTTTTCTGGCGTCTTTCTGGTGATGATAAAGATCATAGTTTGGTAAAAGCAGTTGCCTGAGGGCGGCTACTTTTTGTAGAGCAAATTGGAGCTGTTTTATCTGGACGGCTGTGGTGACTGTTCTTGTTATTTCTTGATGTTTAAGGTAATATTATAAGTACTTACTCTTTCTGACGTAAATTGACAAAAGTCCGTGTCTTTAATAATACAATAGCAATAAACTTATGGTGTTCATATTTTTCGAAAAGGATTTCGATGAGCTCTGATACCAATCAAAATCAAGAACAAAAAGCGAACTTGATACATCCGGTCTTAATTGAAGATGAATTAAAATCATCATTTCTTGATTATGCAATGTCTGTTGTGGTATCAAGAGCAATTCCTGATGTACGCGATGGTTTAAAGCCAGTGCATCGACGCATTGTCTATACCATGTACACATTGGGTTTTTTTCATAATAAAGCATATCACAAGTCTGTTCGTGTAGTCGGGGAAGTCCTTGGACGATTCCATCCGCACGGAGATCAGGCTGTGTACAACACCATGGTGGGTTTGGTTCAGGACTTTGCAAAACGTTATCCTTTGCTTGATGGACAAGGAAACTGGGGTTCTGTTGATGGTGATAATGCAGCGGCTATGCGTTATACCGAAGTTCGTATGACCAAGTTGTGCGCAGAGCTTTTAGCTGATCTTGGTAAAGATACGGTTGATTTTGTACCAAACTTTGACGAAACAACTATTGAGCCCATACTTTTACCAACTAAAATTCCAAATTTACTCGTGAACGGTACAAATGGTATTGCTGTTGGTATGGCAACGTCGATCCCTCCTCATAATTTGGGTGAAGTGGTTGATGCTTGTCTTGCACTTTTGAAAAATAAAAATTTAACTGAAGATGATCTTTTTAAATTTATTCCTGCTCCTGATTTTCCAACGGGTGGTATCATCTGTGGTCGCTCTGGGATTGTTAAAGCTTATCAAACGGGCCGCGGTAGTTTGACGCTTCGTGCAATTGTTTCCGAAGAAGAAGGCAAAAAAGGTACACAGCTTGTTGTTTCAGAGTTGCCTTACACTGTTAATAAATCTGAATTGATTATTCGTATCGCAGATTTGGTTAAAGAAAAAGTTGTTGAGGGTATTTCAAATATTCGTGACGAATCTGATAAAAAAGGTATGCGTCTGGTCATTGAGCTTAAAAAAGGCGAAATACCAAGCGTAACGTTGAATCAACTTTATAAATATACTTCGCTGCAAACAACGGTTTCTATTTTGATGCTTGCGCTTCTTGATAACAAACCTATGATCTTTACTTTGCGTCGTATGCTTGATGAATTTTTAATTCATCGTCGTACTGTCATTTATAAACGTACTGAGTATGATCTTAAAAAAGCTCAAGCACGTGAACATATCTTGGCTGGTCTTTTGATCGCGCTTGATAACATTGATCAAATTATTGAATTGATTAAAAAATCTGAATCTGCTGATGTTGCGGTACTTAAATTAAATGAAAAATATTTGCTGTCAGCTGAACAGGCCAAAGCAATTTTAGAAATGAGACTTCAGCGCTTAACTGGTCTTGAGCATGCAAAACTGCAAGAAGAGATGAAAGAAGTTAAGGCCTTTATTTCTCATTTACAAATTATTCTTCAAGATTCATCGGTTCTTGATAAAGAGATTGTTAAAGAGCTTCAAGAAATTCGTGATCAGTACAGCGACAAGCGTCGCTCTCGCATTGAGGGTCCAATCAATGCTCTGTCTGATCTTGATCTGGTTCCAGAAGAAGATGTTGTTGTTACGTTGACACGTAAAGGTTATATCAAACGAGTTACTCTTAAAACGTACGAAGTTCAACATCGTGGTGGTAAGGGTAAAATGGGTATGGCATCACTTGATGATTCTGAAGATATCGTTCAAGATCTTTTTGTTACCACAACGCATGGCGACTTGTTGTTCTTTAGTAACTTTGGTCGTGTATACTGCATGAAAGTGTATGAAATACCAGAAGGTTCTCGTATTGCAAAAGGACGAGCGTTGGTGAACTTGCTACCTCTTCAAGAGGGCGAGTTTATTGTAAAACTTCTTGATTCTGCAGGAATTGGCGACAAATTTATTGTGATGGTAACCAAAGACGGTAGTGTTAAACGTACACTTGGTCAAAACTTTATCAAAATTCGTTGCACGGGTATTCGAGCTCTTAACCTTAATGAAGGTGATCAGCTGGTATTTTGTGCAGTGTGTGAAGATACTGATTCTGTCGTTATTGCAACTAAGTTGGGTCAGGGTATTCGCTTCAAGGCTACTGAAGTGCGTGCAATGGGCCGTCAAGCGGCAGGTGTTCGCGGAATTCGTATTCGCAAAGATGATGAAGTGGTTGGCATGGAAATCATTGCAAATGATCGTGATCTCTTGTTTGCAACAGCTCGTGGATTTGGTAAACGAACCAAGATTGAAGATTTCCGTGTAGCGCATCGTGGTGGGGTTGGTGTAAGAACGATTCCAACAGGTGAGCGCAACGGTGATGTAATCGGTCTGGTACAGGTTGGTGAAAATTCAGAGATCCTTTTGATTGACAAGGCTGGTAAAATAATTCGAATTTCTCCAAAAGAAGTTCGCACGATGGGCCGTCAAGCACAGGGTGTTCGATTGATTCGCCTTGATGACAATCAAGAGTTATCATCGGTCGTAGCATTTGAAGTTCCACCAAGTGAGGATACAGGTTCTACGGGTGGCGATAGTGCACCAGAGACTGATGAAGTAGAATAAAAAAAAGAATTAAATAATTAAAAAAAGAGGAAGAGCGTAGCAATGCGTTCTTCCTCTTTAAATCTTATAGGGGCTTCAAAGTGAAAAAATATATTTTGTCTTTATTGCTGTGTGTTTCGACATTGGTTTTTAGTAAACAAGAATGTGTTGAAAATGGTTGTGCGTATGTTGAGCGTGAAGAGCGTGTGCCAATGATGGCTGACCTGGTGTCACGATTGGTGTTTCGTGAAAAATCTCGCTTGACATGTTATTGTGCAACGGTTTCAGCAGAAAAAAAATGGAAGCCTACACCGCAAGGGCAATCAATTATTGATAATGCAAGAGCAGAGCAATGCATGTCTGCAGAAGCTAACAATAAAGTTTTTCTGATAGATAGCGACAATGCTATGTTTCTTTGCTCGAGGAACCAACAGTTGTTTGAGGCGACGGTTCAAAAAATGATTGAAGGGCATAGAGAAGCTGTGTTGCACATGGGCATGAAGTTATTGCGTAATGAGGTTGTTCTTTACCCTGCGGGACAAGATCATTTATTTATTGCTGCAGAGTTTCATGAATTGCATGATGAAAATATATTTTCGAAGAAGCAAGCATTAAACTTTGGTCTGGCGATAAAGAATCTTGCAGAGTCCGGCCAAACAGGAATTTTTTATATAGATGGTCGCAGGGTTCAGATAACATTTGCGCTCAATGGGTCTATGGTCGATCTAGCTCATGTAACTCCTGGAGCCGTTTCGGTTGATAACCAGAATGTTGATGATAACAATAACGAAAAGTAATAGTAAAAAAATTGTTATGAAATCAAATGGCCATAGAAAGATTTTCACAAGCTATTCATGGTAAAGCGAATTGATTTTGATGCATAGAAATATTTGTATTCATTTAGGTCTTATCGATGGCGTTGGTCCATCAACGGTGCACAAAGTTATTGATACTGTTGGTGTTGATCATGTTCAAAATCTGTATCGATATAGCGTGGCAGATTTTGTGGCACTTGGTGTTGTAGAGCCTAAGGCTCAGCTGCTTGTTGATGGGCTTGCAGATATAAAAAGGCTTGAACGTGAACTAGAGTTGATTGAAAAGCATGATGTAACTATCGTGACGCGCTATTGCCCTGAGTACTCTCCGTTGTTGGCGCAAATTCATGTACCACCCGTGGTATTGTATTGTCAAGGTGATGTAAATCTTTTGTTAGCACCCAAAACAATTGCCTGCGTCGGGGCTCGTAAAGCGCATCGATATGTGCTTGATGCATTGCAACAAATTGTTGTTCCGCTCATTAATGATGGATGGACTGTCGTGAGTGGTGGAGCTGCGGGTGCAGATACTTTTGCGCATCAAACCGCATTGGATCAGGGTGGTAAAACAATCGTGGTGGTTGGAACAGGGCTTTGTCATACCTATCCACCTCAAAATAAACAATTATTTGAATCAGTTGTGGCCTGTGGTGGTCTAATTGTGAGCATTTTTCCAATGGACATCAATCAATTGCCTGGTTGTTTTCCTGCGCGTAATCGAATTGTTTCTGGGTTATCTTTGGGTTGCATAGTATTTCAAGCAGCGACTAAAAGTGGTGCACTCATTACGGCTACTCAAGCACTCGATCAGGGCAGAGAAGTGTTTGCTGTTCCTGGTTCGATCTTTGATCCGTTGAGTGCTGGGTGTCATGATTTGATCCAACAGGGAGCTAAGCTTGTGACCTGTGCTCAAGATATTTTGGTGGAGTTGGTCGGTCAACAAGCTGTTGAAGCGATGGAGCAGCAAATTGATATGTTTGAAAAGTTGGTTGCCCCCTCGATACATTCGTCATTTGACAACAAATGCCGAACACTCGGGGCGAACGGTTTAAAAGAAAAAAATTATAAAAATATCGCTCCAGCCGTCGCTGCTGCCATCAAGTCGGGGTCAAGCAATAAACAATTAACATCGTATGGATCTTACCAACATGGCAGCCTTGAACAACAAATTATTGATAGCGTTGTGGTACCCATGACCGCTGATGCACTGATGCAAAAATTGCAAATAGATTTGGTAGAAATTCAATCAATTCTTTTTGCCTTGAGCCTTGATGGTTTGGTGCGGCAGGATGGCATGGGTTTTTGGACCAGGGTTTGATAAGATCCTTGATATGCTGCGGGTAATGTTGGTAATCTTTTTTGCATGGGTTATCGATGCAGACTAAAGGGGGATGTAAATGAAAATCAAACTATTTATTGGGTTATTTTGTTTAACTTTTTTGAGCAATTTTGAAATGATATCGTCAGATGATAGCGTGTTGATTCCAACCGTATCCTGGTCGCAGATAGCTAAAAATATGGACTTTATCAAGGGTAAGCTGTTACCGCGGTGGTATGTTGTTAATGTGTTACCCCGAGATATTTGCCGTGATTGTTGCATTCCTGGATCGATCAATATCCCGACCCATCTTTTAACGTATAAAAATTCAAAGTTGAAACATTGGCCACGATCAGCAAAAATTGTTATTTATTGTGCCGGTGAAAATTGTCCTTTAAGTAAGTATGCATTTCAAGCGCTGACATCGCTTGGCTTTACTGATGTATCAGTGCTTGAAGGAGGGATGCGTGCTTGGAGAAGGAATATGCTGCCAACGATCGGTCGTTGTAAATCTGGATATTTGAACGGATAAAATGAATCATAATTGGGGGCAATGAGGGAATATATGAAAAAAATAGTGTTTATTATTATGGGTGGTTTGGGATTGACAGGTTCTTTTGATGGGGCAAGTTTGGCTACTAAGCTATCAAAAGAAAAAGAAGATGCAATAGCACAAGAAGATGTCAAAATTCGTAAAGATATCAAGTTGTATTATGCTCTTGCAAAAGATTTTCGAAAGGTTGAACGTCGGATGAAAGACTATGAGCGTCGGATGAAAAACAAGGTGCCTCAAGATCAAGATGTGCTTGCAAAGCAAGATATACTTGCAAAACATTGGAATTATCTTGCAATGGAAATTGACTGGATAATGTTCCAGATTGGTCGGAGAATGATTAACATTGAGTCTATAAGGAACCGTAGGTTTAATGTTCTACTTAATGAGCAGGAATTGAATGAAGAAAAAAAAGACACATTGAATGAAAAGGTAAGATATTCTCCCCAGGCACGAAGGCTTGTAATGGAAGGTTTTGAGAAGATGCATCCTGAGGTTACTTCTAGGATTCAGGTTCCTCGTTGAAGCTTGAATGTACGTTTGGCATGCGAGAATATTTTGCTTTTTAATAGATATTTTTGTATGCTATCTGTATTGAATCGTATTGAAAAATAACACCGGGTTTTAAGTAAAAACCCTATAAAAATCTTAACAAGCAGGAATTTAGTATGCCATGTCCCAAACGTAAAGCATCGCGGTCCCGTCGTAATAGCAGATCAGCAAACAAAGGCCTTGATGTACAAACATTTACTTTTTGCCCGAACAGCGGCACTCCAATCATGCCTCATACCGTATGCCTAGAAAGCGGGTATTACAAAGGGGTTAAAGTTATGGAAACTAAGGCTGATCGTAAAATTAAACGCGCTCAAAAAAGCCAAGTTACACAAGCTCGCCAAGCTGCAAAAATGAAAACAGCTCAAGCGGCGCATGCTGACTCTTCTATGGACGTAGAGCCAAAAGCGTAAATTTTAGTTGATTTAATCAAAATTAAATCTATTTCATGAAAAAATTGTAGGCACTTTCATTTTTGGAAGTGCCTATTTTTATTGAAAGTTTTGCAGTTTCTGGTATTTTTTATGTAGCAAAATAAAGTATCCAAGAGGGTTTACGCCACCCTTGGATATTTGAAAAAAAGAACAAGTAGATTTGGTTTGTCGAAGTGATTTAATGAAGATTAAATCCAAAAAGGTAGGATTTTTACTATGAGCATGTACAAAAAAATTCAAAAAAACGTTACGACGTATTATGCAACTCTTCAAGAGCAATATTCAGCAAAATATGTCAAAGAAGTTATGATTGGCTTGGGGTTGCTTGTTGCACTTGGCGGTGGTTACATGCTTAATCGCTGGTACACCCAGCATCGTGAACAAAAAGCATTTGAAGCTCTGTGCGAAGTAGTTGTTTCATTTAATCAGACACAACGTGCAACTCAAGGTCTTGACCCAGCAAAAGACCAAGAAAAAATTGAACAGTCATGGAATGATACGTTGCTGCTTTTGGATGCGCTGTACAAAGAACACATGGGTTCATATTTGGCGCCATATTTCTTGGCGTTTAAAGCACAAGTTGTTTTAGAAAAAGATCATGATCTTGCGCAATCGATGCAAATTCTTGATGAAGCATTGCCCCACATGTCAAAAAACTCAGAGCTGGGGAGCTTGTTTCATATGAAACGCATTAAAATGGGTTTTGACTCAGAAGATGAAAAAGTAAAAGAACAATCACTGCATAATTTAATGGAAATAGCACAAGATGCTTCAAGCTTTGCGCAACAAGAAGCGCAGTATTTGCTAGGTGTCTACTACGCGTCGCAGGGGCAAGTTGCAAAAGCACAAGCAACATGGAAAGAATTGGTCACGACCGCGGATGTGGTGGCATTGGTAAAATCTCCATGGGTTAAGCTTGCACAAGAAAAATTAGGGTTAGCATCTCAATCTTAAAGCAAGCGAAGCGTAGTCCTCTATTTAAACATTTTTAAACCACAAGCGAAGCGTAGCCATTATGAAATCTGAAAACAATAGTCAAGTTCGTGTTCGTTTTGCTCCATCTCCAACGGGGCATTTACATATTGGATCTTTGCGCACCGCATTGTTTAATTGGTTGTTTGCGCGTCATAACGGTGGCACCTTTTTAGTTCGCATAGAAGATACAGATGCTGTGCGATCCAAGAAAGAGTATGAAGATTCACTGATGCAAAGTTTGCTATGGTCGGGTATCATGTCTGACGAACCGCTTATGCATCAACATGCACGGTTATCGGTGTATCAAGCGGTTGCTGATCAGTTGATAGCGGCTGGTCATGCATACAAATGTTACTGCAGTGAAGAAGAGTTGCAAAAAAAACGTGAACGTGTGATTGCTCGATCTGATACCTATCAATATGATCGTACATGTCGAACTCTTGAACCAGCAGCTGTGTCAGCTGGTAAGCCTTATGTCATTCGATTTAAAGTGCAAATAGATGAAGTTGATTTTGTATTTAAAGACCTGATTAAGCATGAAGTGACGATACCTGCTGGGCAGATTGATGATTTTGTGATTCTTCGATCTGACGGAACGGTAACGTACAACTTTGCAGTTGTTGTTGATGATCATGAAATGGCAATTACTCATATTATTCGTGGTGAAGAGCATTTATTTAATACGCCTAAACAGATTTTGTTGTACCAGGCACTGGGACATGTTGTTCCTTTGTTTGCCCATATTCCTTTGATACTGGGACCATCTGGTCAAAAATTGAGTAAGCGAGATGGTGCAACCTCTGTTGTTGAATATAAAAAAGAAGGTTATTTAGCCGCAGCGCTTTGTAACTATCTAGTTCGTCTTGGTTGGGCTCATGGAGATCAAGAATTATTTTCGCAGCAAGAAATGATTCAATATTTTTCTCTGGAACATATTCATGCAAGTGGCGCAAAATTTGATATTGAAAAGTTAAAATGGCTGAATGGTTGTTACATTAAAAAATTGACCGTAGAAGATATTTTACATCATTTTACCGTTGATCTTGAAAAAGATTTTGTTGCCGTAACATCTGACTGGACACCAGCGCAAAGAGCTGCATGGATTATGCTCTATCAGGATCGTGTAAGTACATTAAAAGAACTGTATGATTATGTTTTACGGGTATATTTCCTTCCAGTAAGCTATGATTGGGAGAATTTACGAAAATTAATTGCAAAAGATGCAGTCATTATTTTACAGTTGTTGCAACAAGAACTTACGCATCTTGAGTTTGAAAAGATTAAGATTAATGAAAAGGTAAAAGCTTTTTGTAAATCACACGATTACAAGATGTCAGATATTACTCAGTTGCTCAGATTTGCTATCACGGGGTCACTGTCTGGACCATCAGTATTTGAAATGATGGCGCTGCTTGGTAAACAAGAAATACATAAGCGCATATCGCTGGTGATTGCAGAAATGTAAAAATGGATTAATAAAAAATTAATCTGTTGGATTCAATAAAAATGAATCTATCGTGAAGGGTTGGGGGGAGTATGGCAACCAAGCGCATCGGAGTAGTTTTTCCAGGATATGGTGAGCAGTTTATCGGTATGGGTAAAGATTTATACGATGAACTACGCATTGTCCAAGAGTTTTTTGAGCAAGCGGCTGGAACTGCTGAGGTTAACTTTGTAAAACTGCTTTTTGCTTCATCTGATGAAGAGATCTCTTCAATTCGATATGCATACCTTGCGATTTATTTATTTGAAACTTCTTTGTATGAAGTTTTATATTCTAAGGGTCTTCGCCCTGATTTTGTTGCAGGCCACGGAATTGGTGAATATGGGGCTGCATATGCTACCAAATCACTTTCGTTTATTGATGGACTGTACATTCTTAATAAATATGCTCAATTTTATGACGAATTCATGAAAGATAAGAACTACGATGTTTTGCGTATCATTCGTGAATTTGAAGTTGAATCGATCGAAGAGTTGTGTCAATCCATGTCGACCAGTGATAAAACGGCGTATGTTTCATCTCAAAATACGCAAAATGCTTTTTATCTTGCAGGGCACGCTGATATTATTGAAAAAATTAAACAATATTGTATTCAAGAAGTGATACGAAAAGTGCGTGTGATGAGTCCAGCATACGGTATGCACAGTACACTTGTTGATGATGTTGTTGAACAATTGAAACTTTATTATCATAAAATTAAATTTGGACCACTCCAAGTTCCTATGATTACCAACGTTGATGGTGTTTATGTTACGACGCCTGAGTCACTTGAATCTGCATTGATGCGTAAAATCAATCATCGCATTCAATGGTACGAAGTGATCAAGGGGTTTGAAGGCTGTGACGTGGTGATTTCTGTTGGGCCAGGGACTCAGTTGATCGAATGGTTTAAAGAAGTGTATCCTGACAAAGAGTATCATGTCGTTGCATCGATGAAAGATTTTGAAAACATTTCGCAGTATTTGCAGCCATCTGGGCCGGAGCCAGAAGCACCTGAAGTTGCTCCTGTAGCACCAGCAAAAACTGATACTCCTGCAGAGGTTGCTCCCCAGGAACCGCAAACGTTGTATGAAGCTGATTTGGTCAATGAACTGCCAACAGACTTTGATATCGACGAAGACGAAGAGTAATACTTTTAATCTGTACAAATCAAACAATCTTTTGTGTATAAATCATATGATTTTTGATATCATCTGCATTGAAATTAAATCGATTTCCCAAGTAAGGATTGAAATTATGAATATCAAAACACAAATATTATTTGTTGCGGGCACATTGAGCATGAGCATGATTTACGCAGCTGATATACCTCATCGACGTAATGGAACAACTGATGTACGTCAACTATCATCTAGGAGTTGTGATGTTGTGAGGCCGATAAACGGTAGCAACCAAAGATCTGATGTTATTGATCAAGTTAATTATACTGATTCCGGTAAAAAATTTTTTTTAAAAGATACTAAGATTGAGGGGAATACACATATAACCAGTAGGCAGAGAGTAGTGCTCACAGGATGCATCTTATCGAGAGAATTAACGTGTATTGCGCCTGGTTGTGATTTAAGTGGAACGAGCGTTTCTGGTAAGTGTACATTCGAAACAAGTGATCCGCGTAAATCTCATCTACCACCTTTTCAATTGATCATGCGAAACAAATCTGTTGTTCATGGGGATATACAATTTGTTGGTAAGGCTGGAACAATTATCATAGAAAGAGGCTGTACTATTCGTGGAACAGTGAACAATGGTACCATTGAGCATCAAGAGTGTATTTAAATAAGACTCGAATGATAGAAAAAAGGTTTTGGGAAATGACGCGAATATTTTGGATAGCTATGAAAATACTGCTTGTTGGAGTGGGGATATTTTTTATAGGTCTTTGTTTATTAAATGTTAACGACAAAAACAATAGAAAATTTACCGTGTTACAATCTATGGGCCATGAGTTTTATATTTACTATGGTGCGTATTCCAGAGGTGTAGATTTACCAGACATTGATATTAAAACAGATACCCGTGGAGTTAGGTGGTTGTATCTTATGCAGCAAGAAGGAGGGCGACCGCACATTATTCCTAACGTGAAAATACACAACATGATTTTTGAAATATCTGATTTGCCAGAGTATCAAAATGATTCTATCTTTATGGACAAGTTGTATGCTGATCGTCTGTTTTATTCTTTACAAGAAGATTTTCTGGACAACATTCCTGATCCGTTGATTCATGGAAGACATTCTTGTGTTGGGCATGCGTATGCTGTGCAGGTCAGTAATGCCAATAAAACAATAGAGTGCGTCGGTGGTGTATCGTGGGGATTTAGGTGGCCATGGTGGTGGAGCTTGCAACCAGTCATGATTCGTCCTGCTGCTTTAACAAGTACCGATTGGCAAACAGATTGGCTGATATTTGAAAAGGCTTTGCGTGAGTATAAAGATGTTTCAAAGCAGTGATCCTTTTTTTGTGCAAACCTGGCAAGCTATGGCATTTTGTTGGCTTTGACAGGGCACAAATGTATCAGCATTTCATAGATATGTTTAAGGCTCGAGGCGTTGTAGACATAGCGCTTGAAACAGACATTGGTGATTAGGTTTATAATCAGAAGATTTCATTATGAAAAAAGCATAATTAAAATGAGGAATAAAGCATGGCTATGAAATTGGCTCAATTAAAAACGCTTGTCAAGCAGGGTGAATCTGAAACATTAGAATTTAAAAGCTCAACTGCAAACATTGCTGCTGCTATGGAAACTGTATGTGCTTTTTTAAACAGTGATCTTGGTGGTAAAGTTCTTATTGGTGTTAAAGATGATGGCAAAATCATTGGTCAAGAAATAACTGATAAGCATTCTCAAGCATTAGCAACAGAAATAAAGCGTATAGAACCTCGAACTAATATTGATATTGAATATGTTGTTGTTCAGGGTAATTACAAAGTAATTGTTTTATCGGTTGAGCAAGGCAATAGTGTTCCTTATACCTATGATGGAAGAGCATTTGTTCGATTGCAGTCAACTACGTCTCGTATGACCAAAGAAGAATATGATTATTTGTATCATAAAACTAATCCACAACGCTGGGAGAGTTTGATTAACAATACATGTACCATTAACGATCTTGATAAAACTAGAATTAAAATGATTGCGCGCATGGGAGTTGCTGAAGGAAGGCTTCCTCGTGAGGCACTTCGAGCTTCTGTTGTAGATATTTTGGAATATTTAAAGTTAATTGTTAACGGTAAGCTTACCAATGCAGCCGTAATTTTGTTTAGTAAAAAAGAAAAACAACTTATGCATTCATCATTGAAGTTGGCTCGATTTAGAGGAGTTGATAAAAATTCTTTTTTAGATAACAAACCAATACAAAGAGCTAATGCTTTTGATTTATATGATAAAGCTCTGGAATATTTAAATTTTAATTTACCAGTCGCTGCTTACATAGAGCCGGGTAAATCAGAGCGTGTTGAAATTCCAGCCATTCCATACAATGTTTTACGAGAAGCTGTAACCAATGCCCTCATTCACCGGGATTATAGCAACACTGGTGGTGATATTTCAATTGCTCGGTATGATGACCGTATAGAAATTGCAAATATTGGGAAACTGCCAAAAGGTGTTAAATTAACTGAACTTTCAAAAAAGCATGCATCAGTTCAAAGAAACCCTTTAATTGCCAATGCTTTTTATGTTTGTGGAAAATTTGAAAAATGGGGAAGCGGAACAAATAGAATGATTGACGCTTGCAAAGAAGCGGGGGTTCCAATTCCAGAATATGAAGAAATAGGGGATACGTTTTTTGTTACGATTCCTCTTAAAGAACCAACCCCTACGATTATTTATATTAACAAGTAGTAAATATTAAAGCCCCTGATTTAAATTTTTTAAATCAGGGGCTTTTTTACATGAGAAAAGATTGTAGATCTTTAGAAATTCAATGCACCATGAAGGCCTACGCTCCAGAATTGAACTGCATTATCATTTTTGTTGGTGAACTCAGCACCACCAAATACTGAAAGAACAGGAGCATAACGATGCTCTGCAAATGTGTAGCCAAGGTCTGCAAACACTTTGCCAGTAAATGCTCTTGCTGCTTGAGCGCCCGAGATATTCAAGGCATCATTTAAATTAGCAGGAATACGGTTTGCTGCAATGGTTGCATCTGCAACACCATCTGGAAGAGTTGTCGGAAGACTTAGGTGTGCAGGTGCTCCAACTAACACAGTAGTATTTGCTGACTTACTAATTGTTGCCAATGGGTCACAAAGGTTTGCAACAACTTCATATGGAGGAGTAGTACTTGTGATGTCATATGCACTTACTTGGCGTCCTACAACAGCATAATCGTTTAGGTTTCGAGCTTTTTGATCAATTGCTGAGCAGAAATCGATTGCAAGTTTTTCACGTGATCTACCCCAGAATTCACCACCAATACCTAGGTTCCAGTTGTGGCAGTGGAAATCAAACATCAATGCAACAGAACCTTCAACTGCAATTTTTGAAATTACTGGAAGGGTAGTGATATTGACCGCTTGTGTAAGTTCTTTTGCTACACGTGTATTGTCTGATTGTGCTTCATAGTACTGAAGAAGCAAGTATTTAGAACCAGGTCCGTTTTGTTTCAAGTCAAATGAACGCATGTTTGGTTTTCTGCCTTGAAATAGGTGAAGCACTTCACCTTGGAGCCAAATATCAAGGTATCTGGTATCTTCATCATTTGCCCATACTTTGTAATGGCTCATGATTTCGCCACCAACACCCCATGCGCCACCGCGACCAAAGATTGGCTCGAGTGCATAGTCAGCTGTTGGGACATTGCCTGTTGGGCATGTTGCTTTGAATGCAATGCCTACGAGTCCTTTTTCATTTGCCCATACATTATATCCAAGTGATACTGATAGGTCAGCGACTCTGATTTCTGTTTGTTTGCATGGAGCAATGCGTCCTTTGCAGAGCTCGATTGGTTTGTGGCAATGACCATCAAGTGAGCAATCTGCTCCAATTCCGCCTGCAAATGCGCTGACGAGGTTGTTATAACGATTATCGATGCCTGGATAGAATGATTGACTGATTGTGCCTGTGCTATCCACGTCTGCCCATACAAAGGTGTACGGTCCACCTGGAACATCAACGTTTAGGCGTGTTGATGTACCAGAGAAATTTAAACCATTTGGTACAATATTTGTTTCTGAGAGTCTTGGGTCTATCATGATAGCGCCAAGTGGAGCGTGGATTTTGAAGAATAGTCCGTGCTCATCTTTTCTTTGGGTGAAGTAGAGCATAAAGTCAGTACCAACTTGACGAACTTTTGGATCAAGCGTGATTGTTCCGCCAATGTTTGTTTCAGCATCAATATCGATATTGCCAAGACCAAATTGATATGCATCAAGATTGTAGTTACCACTGTTGTCACCAACCGTCATGGTGTTAGTTCCTGACCAGAAAGGCATAGCACCTAAGCTTTTGCAAGCTTTTTTACAGTTGCTACCAAAATTTTGCATGTACTCAGTTCCAAATGTAAATGTTCCATTCCATTCTTCGCGATGGCTTTCAGTTTGGAATACTGTTTTTTCAAGTATAATTTCACGAGCTGAGTTGTTTGAGAATGCACGAGGAAGCCATGTGTTAACACTGGTCGTGCAACCAGAATTAGAGCTAGAACATGATGATGACGATGATGATGAACTGTTGGTGCATCCTATGTTTGAAGAGCAGCCAGCTACCAAGCTGATAGGTGCCCAACAACTTAGAAGAATGGCTAAAAAAATCTTTTGATTCATAAGTATCTCCGTTTTTTAAGAATTCAAAAAAAATATTACTTTTCGATCCTAGTAAAATGTCGACAAATCTGTCAAGCAGAATAATTAAATAGTAATTATTGTTTTAAGCATTTGGTGAAAAAATTAGCCCGTCATTTCGACTAAAAAGTAGCTGAAATGACGGGTTGTACTTTTTTTGACCACTTCAATTTACGTTAGCCTAAAGTCGGGGAAGTGTAGGCTGGTATAAAAATTTAAAAAATTCAAATCGTTGTCTTCAGGGTTGATTGTTTGATATCATTTCTACGTTCTATTGGATTTATGTATCGCATTTTATTGCAAAGGGGGTCTTGTGAAAAGATTTAACTGTTTTGTAGTTATCATGGTATGTTCCATGGTTATCACGGTTACACCATCAGCCGGCATCTTGGCCACTCAGGTTGGGCGTACAATTTCTAAGGAAAAAAATAAGGAAATTGCAGAGGCGATAGAGTCGGGAAATTATCACAGCGTAGAAAAATTTATTCAAGAAAATCCTGGTCAAATTCAATTTGTAAAATATGGTTTGTGGCTTGAACCAGCTCTTATGATTGCAACAAAGAAAAACGATCGTCGAATGATGAAATTGCTTTTGGATAATGGAGTTAATGTTGATCAATCAAATACGCATGGATTTACAGCTCTTGACGTTGCGATTGAATATGATAATACAAAAGCTGTTCGTCTTTTGCTTGATTATGGCGCGAATATGCATAAATTCAACGATAAGACCGAGCAGACTCCTTTCATTAAGTCTGCACGCACGAGTGAATTTAATCCTAAAAGAAAAGAGATTGCCGATCTGTTTAATCGATATGAATCAATCAAGGCGATTACGCCTACCAAGCAATTATGGCAAGCCTTAAATGATAGAGATGAAGCAGAATCTATGCGGTTATTATCACAAACTAATCCTGATGGAATACCTCTTGTTGATGTAAATGAGCGTACCGATAATTTTTATGATAAAAAAACCAACCTTCCTCTCGATGGGTATACTGCTTTGATGCTTGCTGTTGATTTTAAGCTTGTATCTGTTGCTCGCTATTTATTATCACTTAAAAAATCAGATGGATCCCTTTTGGTTGATGTTAACGTTAGTATTCCCTTTGATCGTAGCACGGTCTTAATGGAATCTATCAAACTCAAAGAATATGACATTGTTCTCGATTTGTTATCGTTGAAAAAATCTGATGGTAGCTTGATAGTTAATATAAATGCAGTATCTAGCCAGGGCTACACAGCTTTCCAACGGGCATTGTTGAATTTTTACCATGATTCTTCCGTGTCTCCTGTTTTAATAAAAGTAATTAAAACCTTACTTCTGCATGGAGCAGATATTATGATACCACCAGCTCGTGGGTATGGAAATTTGAATATTCATCTTTTATCCAAAGCTCCAGAATTTAAATCATTGCTGCAAGTATTTGATGCTTTGCTGCCTGACGTTGATGTGCAAGCATTATCAAAAGATACGCCAAATATTTTTTCAGAAGCAGATATTGTTGCAGCTTACGATGAATTTTTACATGGTCGACACCAAGAGCTGCGAGACTTACTATTAATCCATCCGCAAGTGTTGATAAAAGCATATAAAAAATCTCCTGATGCTCTTATCACGCCTCTTGCTGTAGCAATAAAACATGTTTTTCAGCCAGAATCTATAAAGCCATTGTTATATTTTCTTGCGGAAACCAAAAGGCAAAGAGAATTTGCTGATTTTCTTATTGAAAAAATATCAATGTGGACTTCCGGCAGCAAGCCATAATTAAAAATCAGTAAGTTTTAATTTGTCTTAACTAAAAAATTGCTTTAAAAATTAGCCCGTCATTTCGACTAAAAAGTAGCTGAAATGACGGGTTGTACTTTTTTTGACAGAGTTGATTAATTTTATTTTAATAACTCTAATTTGGACTTTAGAAAGCTATACCACCTTGAACACCAACTTGCCAGAATTTTATAGCAGCATTTTTAATTTTTCCGTTTGGAAATTCAGCACCGCCAGATAGACCTAGATATGGATTGTAGTCACAATCTCTCCATGTGTACTGGAATTGTATAAATGGTTTGCTGGTGTAGACAGCACGTGCAATTTGACCTTCAATATCAAGCGCCTCTTCTATAATTGAAGGGATACGATTTTTTGAAAGTGTTGCATCAACAATCGTTGATGTGAATGCGCCAGCTGTTGTAACGGTATCTTGTGACTGGCCAATGGTTGCTGCTGGTTCTGTGTAAAATGATGTTGATACACCAGAAGCTAACTGACGACCCAGTACTGCGTACTGATTGTAATCAATTGATCCTGGGCATGCGCAATCAAAGAAGAGTTTTTCACAGTATCTGCCCCATCCTTCATAACCCAAAGCCAGACTCCAGTTATTCCAGTGGAAATCAAATATCAATGCAAAGTTACCTTCAACTGCAAATGATGATGAAACACCAGCTGTTGTGATGTTTACTGCATTGACAACTTCGTTTTGGAACGTTGCACCATCAGCTGAGCTTGAGTATTTAGCAAGAAGTAAATATTTTGAACCTGCACCGTTATTTTTAAGATCAAATGATCTCATATGCTTAGACTTGAACAGATGCATTGCAGAACCATCAAACAAAATGTTTAAATATCGGTCCTGTGTGTCACAGTCGAGGCATTTCCAGTGAGCGATGATTTCTCCACCAGCTGCCCAGTGACCGTTGCGGCCAAAGATAGGTTCAAGCATGTAACATGCTTCAGCTTTGTTTCCTGTTGGAGCAGCAAAACGCAGGCCAATTCCTAAATGTTTGTCTTCATCTGCAACAACGTTGTATCCGATCGTAAATTCAGGGTCACCGAATTTAGCAGATGAACTACGTTTGCAGTTGATGAGCCCTTTATGCATAGCTTTCAGGAAGCCTCCTGCTTTAGGGTTCATAAATGCAGCACCCAAGTCAACGTTTGGAGCAGGTGTTGCTGGATTGGTAGTAAGGTCGATAGCACCAACTGGATAGATGACCGGAAGAACATCATCAGAAAATTGGAAGCGTGGATCAACACTTGTCACACCAACTGGACCATGGGCCTTCAGGAAAAATCCACGTTCTGTTTTGTGTGCACCAACGTAAAGAAAGAAATCAGCACCAGCTTGATAAATAACAGGACTTAATCTGATGGTACCATTGGTAGTTACTGGACCCATACCGATTTGATATGCATCGAGATTGTAGTCACCGCTGTTGTCACCAACGGTCATTTGATTGCTTTCACTCCAGAAAGGAAGTGAACCTATGGTATCGCAGCAAGAAATTTCATGACATTTTTTCTTGAATGTTTGTTGGTATTCGCCAGCTACGCCAACTTGTCCATACCAACCTTCTTCGTTTGCTGTTGGAGTCCAAGCATGCTTACCAACAAGTAGTTCGCGACCCATGCTTGCAGAAAATGCATGAGGTTGAAATAAGTTTTGCCCTTGACCGCAACTCGTTGGACATGCAGAGCAAGAGCCACTATCTGCAAATGTCATTGAGGCACACAAAAGTGTTGCAATGGAAAGCATCTTTTTGAAGTTGTAATTCATATAACTCCCTATGAGTTAGCAGAAATGATTGAAATGTTTGTGAAGTTATGTTCTTGGTAGAACAGTTTTGTATGACTTATAAATAAATTTTTTTATATTTTTTCTCCTCCTTTTTATTAAATTCATGCAGATGTTTGTTGCAGATGCTTAATTATAGTACGCGATATTGTTTTTTGTAAAGTGGAGTTTGTTGATCTGGTCAATGTATTGAGAGATTGGGATGAGTGAAATTACTTTGAGCAGTAGTTTTTTTGAAGCTTGAGTATTTTTTGGAGTTGAAGTGAAGCGCTGATCTTGGTTTATGTTTTTAATGCAAATAATTTTTAAAAGTTGTTCAGATTATTGATAAATATTGCCTTTTTCATGTGACCATTGTTTGGCACATAACCCTGTTGTTACTTTGTTTTTATTTACAAAGATACGGGAGCTCGTGATGCGTTATATTAAGAAATTACAATACTGTTTGGTGTTATTAACCCTGACTCTGTCGACAGAAGCTGTTCAAAAAATTTTCTTAGGAAATTCTTTTTCGTCATTACCCAACGATTCAATTCAGAATTTAATCATTATCAATGATTGTACAGAACTGATCCCTAGAAATTTACCACCATCTGAAATTAACAGCTTATTTAATCAAGGTGAAGGAGCAGAGCTCATTGAATTTTTACAAGCTTTACGTGAAAATCAATTTATATTGTGCACAAAGTCTTTATGGATATCATTGCAAAACGCAGCTTTCACTTGGGAATCATATATTTCATTGCCAAAAGAAACTCTTCTGCAAGAATTTAAAAAAATATCATTTAATACTGCTTTGCAAAAAAATCCATTTCAAGGGAAAAAAAACGATTTAAAAAAAATGATTGATCGTGACAAGCAAATGATTATGAAAATTTCAACAAAGTTTCAAGAATTAACGCAATCCATTGCAAATGCATCGGACTACTCTGGAAAGATTGCTGTAGCCAACAAGCTTTGTCAAAAATATCGTGAAGAACTTGATCCGACATACCAAGAAATGATGCCGTTATTTACGATTTACACGACCTTTAAGCTTGCATCGGCATACAATTATACTTGCAAAGATGTCAGCGATGAATTTATTTTATTTATTCCAGACAATTTAACAAAATCTCTTCATCGTCTTTGGCTTAAGTTTTTAGATTATGACTATAAAAACTTCCCAACATTAGAAATAGCACAAAATATTTTATATCAAGCAGAAAATCTCGATTACGACCATCTATTGGGTCAAAAACTTTTAAGAACATTAAAATTATTGCCTCTTAAGCATCAACGTAAGGGCGAAGCATGTTTTTTCAACTTTTATCTTACTGGGCATGGATCTACAGATATGACTGCTGAAGTATCAACCGTCATAAAACAAAATCAAGCGCAACAATCGATTTCAGATTTTCAAAAAATTTTAAACTTTTTACAATGGACAGGAAATACAAAATCACTTACGATTTCATCCTGCTATTCAGGAGGCAAAAAATTTATTGATAGTTTTCAAGTTTCCAATCCACTTAGCAATTCTTTTTTAGAAAAATTAAGTTATCCAATTATCTTTGAAGGAAGCTTTTATGTATCAACTTTATCAAACGTAGACGTAAGTGATGGTTCACAACTTTTTTCAATGCGTGATAATAGATTGCTTTCAAACGAATTTTTATATGCCCCTCAATTTACAAGCAATCCACAAAAATACAAAGAATATTTTGAAAGCCTCAATGAAACACCGCCTAATTATCAAAATGCTGCAACAGTTTTATCAAATATCGTGCAAGACATTTCGGGTATAAAATCCTTAAATTCTATGTTCCTCTCCAATTTTGTTAGTATTAAATTTCCTCATACATCCTGGCTCACCCCGATAGATATCACATCCGAAAGTGATTCTATCAAGAAAAAGCATACTTACGTAATATCACAAATCTATGCAATGACCCATCCAATTATTAACATAGATAAAGACGTTGACGCAATTTTACTCAACGCTAACTGGATAGAGGCACTAAAATTAACAAGGGAATTTGATCGGTTACCAGCTTTTTTACCAATGAAACACCATAATCAAAATTATGTCATAGAACAAATTGAATTTTTGGATACTAAGCTTAATACAAAAGATGAATTCGGCTCATCATTTCATCAGCTTATGCATGCATGTTTTTATTTAAGTGACATCGAAGAACAAATCAATATTGTTGTTAAAAAATTAAAAATTACAGAAGAAGAGTGTTCCAATATTTATGTATTTACCAATCGCATACTTACATCTCCGAGCAAATTATTTTTACGAAAAAAAACTATGATGTCTGGTTACATGTATACCGATCCAAATAATATAACAAAAATCGTCACTTGGCCAAGCGAAGAAGATTTTCCAGAAACTGTGCATCCACAAGCATACAATCCATTATACGCACAAGAACATATTGCTCGCGTAGAACAAGCAGCACAACAAGATCTCAAAAAAATTAAATCGCTTTCTGAAACAATTGCCGCACAACAATTGCGAACAATTCCTGAGCCAGTAATGAGAAGCCGAAATAGGCAGACAGCAGAAAAATTAAATGATGATATAAAAACTCTAAATACCATGAAATCTCAGGGTGAAGCTGGCCCAGCTACAAAACAACAAACAGAATGGCAACGAAATACTGCTGCGCACAAGATTCAAAAATTATTTAAAAAGAAGCATGGGCAAATAGCGACTTAAGACTTCATTGGTTCATTTTTGTCATGCAAGAAGAAATAGTTCGCATTTTGTTGAAGGTGTTCTATAGCAAGATTTATTAAGAATGCTACAGAGATTCCCGCCTCCGCGGGAATGACAGAATGTGAAAGTATATTTATTGACACACCTATCTTGGTTCATTTTGCTATAACTATAAAATACAATGGGACTCGTTGTGGCACGAAAACAACCAGCAAAAAAATGGCTGCAATGTTAAGCCATTAAATGAACTATTTAAAAGCTATAAAACTCAAGATGATATGTTTGGGGCAAACGATATTTTTGTACAACCCAAAACAACTATCGTTGAATGATCCTTAAGAAATGTTATGCATTAAAATTGCTCACGGTATTATGAGTATGTATCATGTGCATATTGTTTGACGTAAAATTAAGTTATGGAATGTATGTTTGTATGGATGATGGTTCAAATTTTAATTGAAAGTTTACCAATCAGTAGTTCTGGTCATGTTCAGTTGATGCACATGATCTATGCTCGGTTGGGATATTTGGTTGATTTGCAGCAAAGTGAATTGATTAATTTTGTATTGCATGGTCCGGCGCTGATCATTATGTTCTGTTATTTTTTTACCACATGGTGGCGCATGGTTGTACAGCATGATTTTAATATTATTCAGTTTTTCCAACTTTCTACTTATCGGTCTATGATTCGACCAATTATTTTTGTGCTCTGCGCTGACATGGTGACCGTGGCATGGTGGTGCAGTGGCGTGGCTCATTTTGATGTTGCGCCATCTTGGTTGCTGGCATTGGGTTTTTGTGTGACGGCGATTATGTTGTATGCAACACGATATTTATCCTTCGATACAAAATCGCAAAGCGATTTTACTCAGGATGAGCGTCAAAAAAATGTTACTTGGAGTTTGCGTGATGCACTCATCCTAGGATTTGCACAAGGCTTTGCATTCTTGCCTGGTGTGTCACGATTTGCAACAACGTTTTGCATAGGTCGATGGTTGATGTACAGTCCGCGTGATGCATTTGCACTTTCTTTTTTGATTCAGTGTCCGTTGGTGCTTGCTGCTTTTGTAAAAGGAATAGTTACCATCTATCAGGATCCATTGCTTGTGTCTCATTTCTTTGATTTTTGGATGTTGTCTGGTATCGTTGGTATGAGTTTTGTAAGTTATCAATTACTTTGTTTGGTTGGGTCTATGATTCAACATAATCGTTTATGGTATTTTGCATGGTATATGTTGCTTCCGATTATGATAACTGTTTTGCTGTAAAAGGTTGAGTATGATGAAAGAAAAATATCTTGCGTATGTGCGTCATTATCTTCAAATAATTTTGCCACCATTGGCGATTTTTGGAGGAGCTGCGGCCATTATTATTTCGTTATGGTCGTTTCGTGCTCATGATGTTTCATGGTTGTATCATGCACATCATGGAACCTGTCACAATGCTCTTGGCTACTTTGGTGCAACGCTTGCCGCCGTTCTTGTCTATTTATTTGGATCGGTTGCATATTTGGTGCCGGTGATGATGATCTACAGTTTAATTTTTATGATGAACTATCAAAAGCCCCAAGATGAGCTTGATAAAATAGTGGGGATTTGTGTTGGGTTTGTGGTGCTTTGTGTGCTTTGTGCCTATCAGCATGCTGGGTATCATGACTATAGTCCTTGTGGGGGTATTTTGGGTGGTTATGGCCTTGGGTTGTTGAAATCGTTGGACGTTGCTGCTCAGGGAGTTGTGCTGTACGGACTTATGACTTTTGCATCTATTTTAGTTTTGCGTTTTGCGCATCTTCGCTTGGCCCGTATGATTGTGGTTGCGGCTGCATGGCTTGGGTTGTATGTTATTCAGGTCGATCATCTACCAGCTCAAGCAGTTCGTGGTTGTGCATCAATGCTTGCATGGTTTTTTGTGGGGATATGGAGAGTTTGTGTATGGTCGTATCGTGTTGTTTGTGGTGCTTTAGTGCAACAATCAAAGTCATCGATTGTACAATTTGAACGTGAAGATGAATCAGTTGATCTTGAAATTGAACAGTTGCTGGATACACTTCGATCACCCAGTGGATCACCTCGTGAAGCTATGGACAATGCACCACAATCTGGTGATCAGCAGGCAGCAATACATTCAAATCAATTAGCAGAACAGCTTGAAGCTGCAGGTACAGATCAAGCAGCAGGGCAAGCAGTAAAGCCAAATAAAATTACCCCTAAGAAGCTGTACGCTTTACCTGATATTGAAAAAATGTTGTCACATGGTGTGCATCGTCAACCAACAGATACCAACATGCAAGAGCTTGTGGAGCAAGCTGCAATTTTGGAAGAGAAGTTGTCGTTGTTTGGTGTTAAGGGCAAGGTCGTTCGCATACATCCTGGACCTGTGATCACCTTGTTTGAATATAAGCCAGACATTCGCATTAAATTAAGCAAAATTTTAGGGCTTGAAGATGATTTGGCCATGGCACTTCAGGCACTCAGCATTCGTATTCTTGCACCAATTCCTGGTAAAGATGTGGTTGGATTTGAAGTTTCAAACAAAATCCGCAAATCGGTATTTTTGTCCGATATTTTTCACAGCAGTTCGTGGACAAAGTTTAAAGGATCATTACCCCTTATTTTAGGTGAAGACACATCAGGCAGTCACGTGGTGGTTGATTTAGCAAGTATGCCTCACGTGCTCATTGCTGGTTCAACGGGCTCTGGTAAATCGGTGGCGTTGAATTGTATGTTGGTTTCACTTTTATGTGCCAAAAAACCAGAGCAACTTAAACTCATTATTATTGATCCCAAACAGATTGAATTTACGGCGTATGAGCGTGTAGCTCATTTGCTTTTTCCCGTAGTCAATGACCCTAAAAAAGCATTGCCGATTTTGAAATGGTTGGTGATGACCATGGAAGAGCGCTATGATCGCATGGCACAGCTTGGCGTGAAAAATATTTTTGAACATCACAAGTTAGAATTGCAACGCTCTGATCTTGAGCATATGCCTTTTATTGTGGTGATGATCGATGAACTTGCAGATTTAATGATGACAACGGGTAAAGAAATTGAAGGAATGATTGCTCGTATTGCTCAGATGTCGCGAGCGGCGGGTATTCATATGATTGTTGCAACTCAACGTCCATCGGTTGATGTGATTACCGGGTTGATTAAGGTTAACTTCCCGAATCGAATTTCATTTAAAGTAACGTCAAAGGTTGATTCAAGAACGATCTTGGATGAAATGGGCGCAGAGCGACTTTTGGGTAAAGGTGATATGTTGTTTATTGATGCCAAAGATCCGCACATGCGTCGTGTGCATGGAGCTTATGTTTCAGACAAAGAAATTGCCTATTTGGTAGAACATATTCAAGCTCAGCAATCGCCTCAATTTTTAGACATCACTGATTTTTTTGCATCAGAACAACAAGATGATCAGCTCCATGAAACTGATCAAGATTTATATGGACAGGTCGTTGATATGCTTCAGGAGTGTGATGAAGTTTCAATTTCAATGATTCAACGTCGTTTTCGTATTGGTTTTAATAGGTCTGCGCGTATTATTGAAACACTTGAGGCGCGCGGTTTGATTATGCCCACTGATGGCGGCAAAATGAGGCGTGTGGTTAAGGACTGATTTGTCGATTCAGACAGTCTTTGCTTTTTGACAAGATACGCAAAAACCTATATAGTTCTTGGTAGTTTCAAAGGACACAAATCTGATAAAACATGTTGACAAATAGATTCAACAATATTGAATCCAACGGAGACGGCTATGCACGTAGACTCTGATTTTATTTCCATTGCTATTCCTCAAGTTCAGTTATTTAATCAACCATTAATCGGTGATGCACATTTTAATGTTGATTCACGTACGATTCAACAAGGTGAGGTTTTTGTAGCCCTTGTGGGAAGTCAGGTCGATGGACATGATTTCATTGAGCAAGCTTTGCAGCGTGGCGCTGTTGGTTTTATTTTAGCTCTTTCAAAAAAAGAATATGTTTTGAAAAAATTTCAAAAAGAGTTGGCATCTAAATCAGTTTTTTTTGTTCCTGATCCATTGTCTGCCTTGATTCAATTAGCTCGTGCATGGAGATCTAGATTTACATTTCCCGTGATTGGTATTACCGGTACGGTTGGTAAAACAACGACCAAAGAAATTATTCGAAATATTTTGAAATTAAGTAAATTTAATGCACTGGTTTCATCGGGTAATCAAAACACGATGATTGGTGCATCGATGAATATTTTAAAAATGCGTTCTGATCATGACGTTGCGGTGTTTGAACTTGGTATTTCAAAGCCAGGTGCTATGAAACAGTTGGTTGAGCTTATTTGCCCAACGTACAGCGTGATCACCAGAGTTGGACATGGTCACATGCAGGGACTGGGAGATATGCAGGGTGTTGCTCGCGAAAAAAGAGAAATATTTTCATTGTTTTCAGATCGTGATATTGGCATTATCAATGGCGATCAACCAGAGCTTGCAAATATTTCGTACAAACATCCTGTGATCAGTTTTGGTAAAAAAACAACCAACCAGATTCAGGCCCGAAAAATTATTTGCGCTGCTAATTCGATCAGTTTTATTGCAAAAATTTATAATAAACGTTATCAAGTGGTGTTGCCAACATGCAACCAAGCTCGTGTGATGAATGCTCTTGCGGCAATGGCTGTTGGTTATTTACTCCAGATTCCCGATGAGATATTGGTGCGTGGTGTTGAAATGCCTGTGTCGGTAGAAGGGCGTTTTCAAGTGATTGAGCATGCATCAGGGGCTACTTTGATTAATGATGCGTACAATGCAAATCCAGAAAGTACCAAAGCAGCACTGATAGCTTTTGATCAATATTCAACTGAAAAACATAAAATTGTGGTGTTTGGTGATATGTTGGAGCTGGGACCTGATAGTGCTTTTTGGCATCGCCAAATCGGACGATTCCTGCGCAAGGTGGCTGATCTAACGCTTGTTGTGTTGGTGGGCAGGGAAGTGGAATGGACCAAAAAAACTTTGCCATACGGTCTTAAATGTTTATATTTTCCAACCGCCGATGCAGCTTTTGAAACGGTTCGAGATTTGGCTTCTGACTCAAAAAATGCTATTTTATTTAAGTCGTCTAAATCGATTGGGTTTATTGAGCTTGTTAAAAAATTACAAGCGTAAATTCGCGTAGCATAAGAAAGTTATACATGAAAGATTTGCAGGGACACATACCGGTTTTGCTTGAAGAAGTTATTCAAACTTTAAATCCTCAACCAGGTGAAACTTATATCGATGCAACGCTGGGTGGTGGCGGTCATACACGCGCTATTTTAACCAGGCAGCCGCAGTGTAGGATCATTGGTCTTGATTGGGACAAAAAAGTAATCGATACAACGGGTGCTGCTTTACAAGAAGAGTTTTCGGGGCGATTCTTTCCTTTGTACGGTAATTTTGCAAAAATTAAAGATATTGTGACCAAGGCTGGCTACAAGAAAGTACAGGGTATTCTTGCTGACTTTGGAACATCTCAGATGCAAATACGAAATACTCCTGGTTTTTCCGTGTATCAAGATAGTTTTTTGGACATGCGATTTTCTCCTGGAATGTTTTATCATACAGCGCATGGTGTTGTTAATCGCTTTACTGAAGAAAATTTAGCACAGATTTTTTTTGATTTAGGTGGTGAGAGTCGTGGTCGCAAAATTGCACGAGCGATTGTTGAACGCAGAAAAGTAAAAAAATTTGAAACCACCAAAGATTTGGCTGATTTTATTTCAGATATGACTCCAGGCTCTTATCATAAAATTCATCCAGCTACCAAAGTGTTTCAGGCGCTTCGTATTTTTGTTAATGAAGAGCTTGAAAATATCACCTCGTTTTTGAGAAACGGCACGAGTCTTTTGGACAATGGTGGACGATTGGTTTGTATCAGCTTTCACTCCTTGGAAGACCGTTTAGTAAAGCAATTTTTCAAGGAAAGGAGTTCTCACCCACAACCAGGCATGCCGCACTTTGAAATGGTCACTAAAGGGGCTTGCATGGCATCAGATGAAGAACTGGCGCAAAACCGTAGTGCTCGTAGTGCAAGACTGAGAGCTGGTATCCTAAGAATTTAATTTTTAAAAAAAGCTGTTTTTGATTTGACAAAATATGTTTTGGAAGCTACATTTAGTGGTGTAGTAGTAAAGCATTGATTTAATTTAATTAAATCTATTTGAAAAAACAGGAGGCTGACATAAAAAAGGATGCATTTGATAGATACGCGATAGTGTTCGAGGCACATTAACATAAGGACTTGACAGATGAAAATCACAGAAGTAAAAGTCTATCCCGTGCAAGACAGCGGTAGATTGAAAGCATATGCAACTATGGTTTTTGATGATTGCTTTATCATCCGAGATTTGAAAATTATTGAAGGCGATAACGGTTTGTTTGTTTCTATGCCATCACGCAGAAGAAAAGATGGATTTAGAGATATCGTGCACCCTTTAAATTCTGAAACTCGTAAAATGGTTGAAGATTCAATTGTAGCAGAATTTAAAAGATCAGCAGAAGCGGAAGCCGAAACTGTAACGTTAATATAAAAATTTTGTTGGAGCGTCGCCAAGTGGTAAGGCACCTGTTTTTGGTGCAGGCACGCGGAGGTTCGAATCCTCCCGCTCCAGCCAAAAGTTAACCCCAATTAAGCGCAGCTTAGTTGGGGTTTTTTGTTGTAAAGGTTTTAAACTATGAAATACAAATTATATCTTGCATCTGATTCCGCTTCTCGTAAAAATTTGTTGACTGAGGCGCAAATTCCTTTTGAAGTTATTGGGCACACGGCTGATGAATCGATCGTTGATGTCAATCGACCTCTTGCGCAGGTTGTGGCCGAAATTGCGCAACTGAAAATGAATCATATTGTTGTACCTGCAGGCACTCATGATGGACAGATTGTGTTTGTGTTGACCGCAGACACCTTGACTTTAAAGGGTGGTCCTGGTGCTCATGAGGTATTTGGTAAACCAAAAGACCGTGCTCACGCGCAGTACATGCTGCGGGTAACGCGTCAGGGTTCTATCACCGGAACTGCTTTTTGTGTTCAAAAATTAGTTTGGAAAGATGATGTGTGGCATACCTTGGATCGACAAACAGGGTACGCGCAGGGGTTTAATATCATTGACATTCCCGATGCATTCATTGATTTTTATTTAGATCGTATCGATTACATGAATGTCAGTGGTGCAATTAAAATTCGTGGTCTATGTGAACAGTTTATCAAAGAAATTCGTGGATCATATTCAGCGATTATGGGTATGCCGATGTATGAATTGCGTGAGACATTGTATCGTATGGGTTTTTATGAGTAAGCTGTTTACGAAAGAAATTTTAATTTTAACGGTTACGAATTTTTTATAAGGGGTTTTATGGGAAAATTAAGGATACTCGGTTTTGTATGGTTGATGATCGGACTCATTGATACGCCTGAGCTTTTTTCGGTTGTTGAAAAAGGTGTTGTTGATCGAGGTATTGGGCAATATTCTAGAGAACCTGATGATGAACCGTTTCCTGATGATAGATCGTTTAGCTTTTTTGATATTGTTGTATTATTGTCAGGAAATGCTGAGTCAGGAGATGTTGACTCAGCAGATGTTGATGTTGCTCAATCATTAACGCCAGAAGAGATAGTCAACGTGCATCAAAAGCAAAAGTCATCGGATAGAGGTAGTTGGCGGGCTCCAAAAGGTAATGGAGAGGTTATGGAACCGAAAAGAGTTCCAAGACAAAATAATAATGCGTCCGCACCATCTGTCGTATCAGCTCGCATCTCTCGTCTTACAAACCCAAATCGTTCAAATGATTCAAAACTTTCAAATCCTTCAAATCCTTCAAATGGTCAGGTAGTTACAGGGGTGAGTTCCACGAGAAAATTTTCGAAAAAGTATGGGAACGTTGATTAATTGGATACATGGATTTTTTATGCAGCTGTAGCAACCGATATCATTGTTCCAATTGCAATAATACTCATACCAACAGCTTCGAACTTATTCCATTTTTGATGAAAAATAATCGTACTTCCAATCATGGTGAGTGGTAAATAAAGTTGGATGATGCTGGAGATAATATTTTTATTTTCAATATGATCAAAAGCGGTGTAGTAGCAGTAGACATAACCAACATGCAACAACGCTAAAATAATGAGTAATTTTTTATACTGCTTGATGGTAATGGCGAGTTCATGTCGTTGTCTTGTGGTATATCGTATCCAACTAAAAAGTAGGATCATGTTAAAGCACTGTACTCCTATGTTCATGTACAGTGGAATAACGGCCATAAATGGGATACCGTGTGTATGCTTGGTGAGCATTTTTAAAATATATTGAGTTGTTGGATCTTGGTGCGCTGTGCATAGATAGGTCGTAAGTTCTGGAATAGCAATAAAGCATGCATTGAGCATTGACCAAACAACTAAATGACGGTCATACACCCTGAGTGATGCAATGGGATGTTTGATAGAAAGTCTGGTCAGTCCTGAAATAAGTGCTCCTGTGATGATAATTATCATGCAAATGACTGATATCAAGGTCATTCGGTCACCCAAAAAGTGATAGCCGATTGTTGAGATGATGATGCTGATTTGGCTCAGTGCAATAATTTTTGCAACATCATAACGTTGTGCAAGGTAGTCAAATAAAACATAGCTGCCAATCAGGCAGAATGATGAAAGAAAATAAAGTGGAAAGTTGGTATAGGTAAAATCAAAAGCGATTGCCTTGAGTGGATCGGCATTGAAAGATGCGAGGTAACTTTCAAAAATAAAGAATGTACTGATGGCGATGTAGGTGAATGCATGAATCCAAAAATAGATCGTTAAAACATGTCTGGATACTTGATTGAGCAGCAGAAAATAGATGGTAAGCAGCATCATGGCGATGCTAACCAGTATGTTGGCGTTAAGGTATGAGATCGCTATCATTTTTCAAATCCTTTTTTAAAACATCATCGTGATGCATCTTAATCATTTTTTAGAAATCACACAAATGGATTCATTAAATCTCTTCTAAAATAAAATTTTTTAGGTAACACATTTTAAATTCGCCCCCACCTCTACCATTACGTGATTTAATCACGTAATCCAGCTCACTTGTTTGTTGATTAGTGGATCCCGTGCTTGTTCGACGTCGCTTCATAAATCGAAGAGGTGAACATGGATACCGTGCCTGTGATTCGTAGCTCTATGCATAGAAAGGTGAACATGGATCCCGTGATCAAGTCACGGGATGGTAGAGGCGGGAGGTGTAAGTGCGTAGAATTAATCGAGTCACGGCCGTGCCCGCCATAGTCGTTAGACGACGGCTGGGTATGGTAGAGGGCAGGGGTCGGACTTGGATTTCAGAAGAGGTTTAATAGATTTATTTTTGCAAGGACGAAGGTTTAACATTTTTGATTTTTTCGTTTTTAAACGATATAATTAGAGCGATGTTTTTTGTTTTTATTCAATGTTTTTAGGGGTCTGTGTGAAAAAATTATTTGTATTGTTTTGCGTTTCTTTGTTTACGGGCGGTCAGCTTTTGCTGTCAGGGCACGGTGCATTATTGTCAGCTCAACAAGCTCGAAGATTGGTTGAATTAGAAGCTGAAGCTCGCAGAGTTCATGAAGATTTAATGAATTTTCAAGGTTCTGGGACTATAGCTCATAGCGCTGCAAAAACGTTAAACACTGTTGGAAATATGTATGTGCGTGGACATATTAATCTTTCACCAACTGAAGCTGTACTACTATGGCAACTTGACAGTGTTTCTAAAATCGCATTGGGAACAACTGTAGTTACTGCTGCAGCGGGTAGCAGTGAATGGGCTCAACGATGCGCCTTAGTTGGAATGCTTGCGGGAACAGCATCTACTGGTTATAAGTTCTGGCGTGGTTATAGAAGATCTTGCCAGTAGCGTCAACTATAAATTAATCTTAAGTTAATTAAAGAGAAAAAGCATGCTTCAAACGTTTGAAGCATGCTTTTTCTTTTTAGGTAGGACTTATTCAATCTAGTTGTACAATGATTTTTGGTCTTCATCGTTTTTAGGGTTCCACTGTTTGAGCAGTTCCTTTAAAAACAGTTGTTTTGCATCAGTGTTACTTTTTGGTTTTATTTTATCAGCAGTTGCCATGACCGTTGACTTGATCGTGTCATAATCAAATCTTTTTGGGTCGATATGGTCCAGGGCTTCAATGACATTTTGATGCATAATTTTTTTGCTATTTTCTTGACTCGTGATCGTGGTAACATGATGTTCCAAAAAACTTAAAAAATGTACGACGCTATTTTGTAGATCATCGCTGTGTTGTAGTTGGTGGTACATATCTTGTGATTTTAGTTTTTCTTCAAATCCTTTAACGTATGCTTGGGTAATAAGTTTTGAAAGTTCAGCTTCTTCGTATTTTAGGAGCCAGTGAAGGATATGTAGTAATTCTTGTGAAATTACAAACTGTTCTTCTTCAAAAAAATTTTCATGTGACATAAAAAAGCTTCCTTTCTGTTGTTGACCTGACATATTCGCAAAGCCCGACGTAGCAAGCGGCATAGACGGGAAGGCGTAGACAGGTGTGGCTACAAAGTCAATAAACAGCGTGATGTAGCAATACCGATAACAGGTTTTGGTACTGCTTACTGTAGAAACTGTTATTCTTCGTAGTCTATATCCCAATCTCTAAATGCCGATTTTTCTTTTGATGAAGCAGGTTTTTCCTGTTTGATATCTGGAGCATCTTGTTTTTTGCTTTTAAGTTGCTGTGAATAATTGTTAATCAAAAGTTTGCGATTTTGTGTTTCAGATTCCAATTGTCGTTGAGTTTCTGAAAACACCTTGTTCATGTCAATTTGCATTTTCTTCATTTTTTTTTGCAGTTGCAGGATCATTTCAACCCCTGCAAGGTTGATGCCAAGTTGATGCGTGAGATAGATAATTTCTTCGAGTTTTTCAATATCTTCTTCAGAAAACATTCGAGTGTTTCCATCAGATCGCTTCGGTTGTAGAAATCCTTCTTTTTCATACAGCCGTATGGTTTGTTGGTGCACCGAGAACATTTTTGAAACAGCAGAGATTGAAAAAAAAGCTTTTCCGCGTTTTAGTTTTTTTTCAGCCATAATATTTCTTTCATAGAACTTCGGGGAGCGTTCCCATTACCGTAACAATATACCATCATTTCTTTATTGCGTCATCCTCATAATATTTACCATGTTCGATCTTTTTTGCTAGCTGAGTCTGATGAAATCAGCGGCAGCTTTTTTAAAAATATTGATTTTGAGATGTTGTGTGTGATTCAATAAACGCAAAGCTATAATAAATCTCTTTCGAAACTTTATTTCTGTAATGTTTTTACAATCACATTCACTCTACCATTCCCAGCCGTCGCTTGCAGCTATGGCGGGCACGGCCGGACAGGAGCCATAGGCGACGAAGATCCGGAATCCATCCAATGCCTGCATAAAAAGAGTGAACATGGATTCCGGATCGAGTCCGGAATGGTAGAGGGGTGAGAGTATAAATACGTAGACTGAATTAAGTCGTTCTGTGATAGAGTAGCTGTAAGGATAAGTTTCTAATGAGTAAACATTTTGATCTTTAAAAACTTTGATAGGAGTCGTGATGAAGCTGTTTAGGTTATTATTGTTGTTGGTTTGTTGTGTACGGTTCATGATTGCTTCAGATCAAGAAAAATTACATTTGATAAAAACGTTAAGCAGCAAGCCAGAGGTTGTTGACTTGATAGTCATTAATGATTTATGGGATGAGGGATTTACAATCTATGGTGGTCTGCAAGATTTGTTGCCGTGGTTACCTTCTGATGATGCTGTTCATCTGTTGACTATAACTAACAATTTTGTTCATGCCTTATCTGGAAAACATGCTGTGTTATGTACGAAGACCTTATGGTTCAATATAAGATTTTTAGGAAATATGTGGCATGATTTTGTGTATTTATCTGAAGATGATTTGCTGGTTAAGTATGGAAAGTATGATGCTACTGGTGAAAATTTAACTGAAAAAATTCAGAAATCAAAACAATTAATTCAGCAACTTCATCAATATTTGCCAAAAATTCAGAAATCTAAGGACCCTTTGATGTTGGTAAATCTTATTGATGGCATTATTAAACATGTTGGTTATAATCGTGCATGGCTTTGTCAGCTATATCTTTATCATCAACTGTATGTTCAGCTGTGTAGTGAGGGTAGCTATGGTTGCAAAGAGATTAATGATTTGTACCTTGTTTTTATACCAAAGGATAAGTTGCTGGCAGATGATGCAAGTAATGCAAATATTGATTTAGGTTTAGGGGTAAAAGCGTTTACCAAGCAGGATTTGTATCTTGGTATGCATTGGTCCAAGTTGCCATCGTATGAATATTATAATGATGCTGAGATAGAAAAAAATGAAGAATTGCTGTGGAATCTGGTTGCCTCTTGGAAAAATAAAAATGGTGCAGAAAAAACCGGTGAGTTATTGCTTGATGCTCTGCAAAAATTATTCATGATAAAAAAAGATATTGACCCAAGCTTTCATGATTTTCTATCGGTCATATTGCCAAGATACAATCTTTTTATAAGTGGTCACGGAGCTCCTCAATTGATAACTGCTGGTATCACAGATTTGAGTTTCAAAAACATGATTAAGTTTTGTGATACGCAGATTTTTACAAAAAGTATGACAGTTTCTAGTTGTTATGTGGGTGGACAAAGATTTAAAACATTAATGTCTTCTGGTGAGCATCAAGAATTTCCATTTTCAGTTGCTGATGTATCGTACCCAATACTTTTTGTGGGAAGTTTTTTGGCGATAACTTTTAGCAAAGGTTTAAATACATCTATTAAAAATTTGCATGAATCTTTAGCTGAAAAACGTTATGAATCTTTTTTTAATGCTTTGCATGCCGCGCCGCCAGAATATTTTAAGGCATTAGAAATTTTAGGGGGGATATATGATTCAGGTGATTTGAATTTACAGTTGATTAGTAATTATGGATCTATTAAATTTCCGCATGTTGCATGGGTTACAGCCAGCAATTATCGCAAAAAAGTGAAGAGTGTTTCAGCAGTATCAGTTGCAACTGCCAAGAATAATCGTATTTCGATAAATAAGGGTAAAACAATAATTTTAATGAATACGAATCAGATACCCGTTACTTTGAATTTAAAGCATCAAGTTAATATTTTAAATATTAAAACTTTTCCTGTGTTTTTACCGACACATTATCAAAATCAGTCCTACGTTATTTCCTCTTTAAATCTTAAGCCGGTAAAAAATTTACATAAAAATATTAAGCGAAATATTGCTCAAATTTTATATCAATTTTTTTGTGTGGTAGATTATTATTCTCGAAATTCTATGCAAGAACCAGTATCTGTCATCATTAATACTGCAAACATTGGAAAATATAAAGTTCGAAATGTTTTTATTGAAATTGACCAGTCAAAAATATATTTTGAACTGCAAGTCCATGAAAAATGGGAGCCGGTTGTTTATCTTTTAGATAGAAGTACTTTCAATCTTAAATTTCCTTTGCAAGATAGCAGGATGGTTGCTCAAATAAAAAAAGATATGCAAAAAGCTCGTCGGGCTGCAGCGGTAAAAGATGTTGATGCATCAGCTTTTACGCGTAAAGAATTCATCAAGCTCCTGCAAAAAAACTTAGTTGCTCAACAATCAATGTTGCCAAAAAGAGTGCAAGATAGTAAGAATGAATTTGAACAAAAAAAGGCAAAAGGATTAAATCCAAATGCGCGGCCGTTTGTTCCTAAATCGGGCAAGGTTGATAATAATGTATTGCCGGCATAGTTTTGAGTTGACGTTAAGATGAAAATTTAAGGAGATCGTATGTTAAAAAATATTGCTTCCACGCTTTGTATTGTTTTTTTTGTGATGCATCATGTCGGTGTGCATGCTATGCAACGATATGTACGAGATCTGCAAACAAACCCAAATTTTAATGATTTACGCAATGCAGTTGCTGTAGTAAAAACGCCTAATGATTCTTATGATCAGGACAAAGTTCGTGGGCATGTTTTGGATCAATTGTATGGACCAGAATCAAATGCGGAGCAATACGTCATACCAAAACGTGAAAATTTAAAAGATGCACAAGTTGAAGTGCATGAAATTCGAGTTATGGTCACTGATCCAGTATTAATAAATCAACAATTGAATCTTCTACAGCGAGTTGTGCCTTCAGAAGCGCCAGCTAATTCAGATTTGGATTCAGATGTAGATTTTGTTTCAGGCTCCCAACGAGTTGATAATCATTATGGTCGCCCGCAAGCTATATACAGTCAAGTTACGGGAGTAGTTGTTGCGTGGCAGTATGCTGTAACGCTGACCTGTGCCAACACAAGAAGACAGCCGCAACGATTATTTCATGTGATGACTCAAAAACAGTTTAAAGAATTGACGAATTCGAATTCATAAATTTTAAAAAAACGAGTGGTGCTTTAAAAAAATCTTTTGAAGCACCACTCGTTTTTTTTGTGATCTTATTTTGACAAAATTGCAACAGTTTGTGTGTACAGAATAATGTTGGGTATAAAAATAGTCATGCCTTGGTGATGCAATGTCGTGTACCGTAGATTGATATCGACAACAGTGCCTTCCCAGTCCTTCATTTTGATGTGATCGTTTATTTTGATATGTTTGTAGCCTAAGATCAAAATACTTGCAATAAAGTTGGCAACGATATCTTTCATGCCGTAGCTCACAACGATACCGGTGATACCAAATGCAGCGATGAGCATTGACATCTCGACACCCAGGTTTTGGAGCGCAATGGTTGCACCAAAAATTGTGATTACGTAGCGCACAACTTTGTTGATGATGTGGCAGGTATGATGATCAAGGTTGTGTCGTTTGCATGCATCATGAATGATAGGCGAAAGAGCAGATATTGCCATTTTGGTCATGATCATGATGGCAGCAGCAACGCAGAGTTTGATCAAAAAAGGGATGGTCATTAAGGACAAATGTTCAAGCCAGGATAGAGTTGTTTGCATAGTGGTTATCCTTCGTTACAATGCCCATACTTCGATACATTTTGCTTCCAACTTCGCCAAGGCTTCGTCGGACAAGACGCAAAATACTCAGTACGAGCGATATTTATAATATTTTATTCATGATGGTTATTTCAAAAAAAATAATTGGTAATAATGTTTTACACATTAAATTTGACCAAAACGATGTCGCCATCTTGTACCAAATATTCTTTTCCTTCAGTTCTTACTTTGCCAACCTCTTTGAGTTTTGCAAGAGGAGTATTTGCAAGATCTTGAACTCCAAATACTTCAGCACAGATAAAACCTCGCTCGAGGTCAGAGTGAATTTCACCGGCAGCTGCACGTATGGTTGTGCCTTTTAAGATGGGCCATGCATGAATTTCTTGGGGTCCACAGGTAAAGAAGGTAATAAGTCCCAAATTTTGATAACTTTTTTCAATGATGTTGCTCAGTGTTGTTTGTTTGATGTTAAACATATCCATCATTTCTTGGCGTTCTGCGCCAACAAGCGATGAGAGTTCAGCTTCAACTTTGACGCACACAGGAATCACGCGATCTTCACCAAAAAATTTGATGAGTGATTGAACGTGGGGATTGTTTTTTGGATTATCCAGGTCAAGTTCAGAAACATTGGCAACGATTAAAAAGTTTTTAGCACTAATGAGTGGAACAGTTTCAACTTTAGCCTCTAAAACAAGCTTGCGAATAGTTGGGCTGTCCAGCTTGTCAATGGCTGCAGTAATATTTTTGAGCAGCTCTGCTTCGTCAGCAAGATCTTTTTTTTCTTGAGGCGTTGTGCCTTGATGTTTGAGCAAACCTTGCATTTTTTCTTGGCGCTTTTGAATGCTTTCAAGATCTTTGAGCATCAATTCATTAAGTATTGTTTCATAGTCACTGAGTGGGTTGATAGCCCCTTGCTCGCGGATGATGTTGATATCTTCAAAGCAACGAAGTACGTGAAGCACCAGGTTGACTTCGCGAATGTTGCCTAAAAATTGGTTACCAAGGCCTTGTCCTGCTGCAGCACCTTTGACCAGTCCTGCAATGTCAACAAAGGAAACGCTTGCGGGGATCTGTTTTTTTGAGTTGTAAATTTTTTGCAAAAAATCCATGCGCACATCGGGTACATGCGTGATTGCCACATGGGGGTCGATGGTGCAAAAAGGATAGTTCTCTGCTGGAACCGATGAGTTGGTCAGTGCATTAAATAACGTTGATTTTCCAACATTAGGAAGACCAACAAGGCCGGCTTTAATATTCATAATTTTATAGTTCGATATTCATTTAGGTTCATTTTTACTTACATTTGTAAGTTTACTATAAAATCGGTTAAAGCTCCAGCGTGGGTTTTATACCATGTTGATCATAATATTGCCAGCTTGAGGTCTAAATATTACAAATCGCAGATTGAGCACCCCATCAATGGTGAGTGCTTGGTTCATAGCAGTGTTATTTTGAGAAATTGAGGCGCTATTGAAGAATGAAGTCGTTAGCTGGGTAGTAAAGCTTGTTTGTCCTGAGGATGAGTAGGGCGAGTATTGAATAGAAATGGTTGAGGGTAAAGATTGTAGATAATTTGTTGGTTGTGGAGCAGATGTTTGTTGTGTATTGTAAATGGCTGAACTTTTTTGCAATTTAAGACCGTCTGTGGATCGCAGCGTGGCGATAACAGGGTAGTTTTGAGCTTGAGCAGATGGAAATATGCAAACATTAAGAATGAGTCCTTTAGCAATATCACCTTGATTGAATGCAATTTGTGAGGGATTCGTGAATGTGATTAATTGTGTTTGCCCATCGTCAAAGGATATTGCAAATTGACCTATTGAGGTACCAGTTGTTGTTGTTACAGCAGAAGATGTTCCTGTATAACTGTATGAAGCTGTCTGTGCAGAATTGTCTGCGTCAAATGTTCCCGATATTGTAGTAGCCGAGATGTTGTTGCTACCATTTTGGGTAAATAAAAACTTTTGCGATATTGGGCTAATGCCATTGATAATTTGTTGTCTGAGGGCTTGTGTTTTAATGGATCTTAAGTTTGGTATAAAAATAGAGTTTGCAATCATGGGAGTGTTTTTAGGGGAGAGGACGGTTGTCCAGATTGCAGCTTGCGGGGTGCCTGAGGTTGAGGTTGTTGTTGCTGGTGTTGTTGTAGGAGTGGGAACTAAAGTTATTTGGTGGGGTAAGCCGGCAAGTGTGAGACCTTGATCAAACTCTTTGTATATTATTGATCCTGCTGGATCTTTGAGCGTATACGCAATGATATAAGTTCCATCGTTGGTAGCATAGGTAACACCGCTTGATGTTATCGCATTTGATTTGGGAAAAATATGTACTGAAAAAACAGTTGTTTGAAGATTGAATCCAGTTGTTGGGGTATTGAAAAGATGTCCTGCTCCATTGAGTACATTTCCATTGACGTCGTTGAGTTGCACAATAAATGTGGGAACGTAGGTGGTAAGAATAGCGCTGCCGCCGTTGCAACAACTAGAGCATGATGGACAGTTGCCAGGCGCTGCGGCTGCAGCAGCTGTCTGTCCTAGTAAGGCAGCACGTTGTTGTTCTTCATATTTGTTTGATGCTTCTAGTGCGCTATATCCAGCAAATCCACTTTCAAGGTGGGTGCTATAGGCACTCAATATGATGATGGTGCTGAGTTTTAAAAATATAAATTTATTTTTCATATACAGATCTCCTTTATAAACATTGTTGGTATGTTAACAGTTTTGTCTCGAGTTCTTAAAGAGTTTTTATTGAGATACAATCTTTTGCTTGCAAAATATTTGGTTTTTATGATTTGATAGAGCGTGATCATCCGTCGTTGCTCTTTGAGTTATGTCGGACACGGCAGGAGTTCCAAAAGATTTATTAAGGAAGTATTCAATGAAGAAAATAATTTTAAGTTTTTTGGTAGTTTTAAATTTTTTTTCTACTGAGGCAATTAACCCTAAATTGTTGAAGGGTACGCATACTCTTGTTTCACAAAAATATAGTCCTGTGATGGGGTTATCATTTGTAGAGTGGGGCACGGCAGAGCAATGGTATAAATTCAGTGCAAAAATACAAGCAGAACAATTGAAGGAAGCTTTAGAAAAAAATTCTCAAGCAGTATCTAAGAATCAATATTTGCAAAATCTTATTAAAAAGTTAGGGTCTGACAAAAATAGTGCAACAGAAAATTTGATTTTGTCGATGTTTCATATTGCAGGAGGAACATTTAATGTGACCAATGCTGATGGTAATCCTGTGAAATATCTAGAGCCAAAGCATATTGGAAAATTGCTCAGTGTCCTGCAAAAATGGTCGCAGGCATCTGCTGACCCAGAAAAAATGACGGCTTTAAAGAATGAAGCGTTATCAAAAAAATCTGAGTATGATCTAAAAATAAAAGATTTACAAAAAGAAACGTCGCGGTTAAATGCTAAGATACTTACAGCAAAAAAAGATAAGAAAGATGTAGATGTTGCAAGTTTACAAGCTGAGTTAAAATTAAAAAATGAAGAGCTTGTGCAAAATCAAGCTTTGTTAAAAAAAATAGAGTTAGCTTTAAAAGATTTTGCCAAAAATTCTTTACAGCAAGAATTACTTGATATGTGTATGAGTTTTGAGTTTAAAAATGAGCAAAGTGCCCAGTTCTTCACTGAAAAAAATTGGAATAATTTTGTGAGTTCACTGGTTGGATCAATTCAAGAAAGTATGGGCGCCTCGCAATCGTATGCAGAAAATACACCGGAAGGTATTTTACTGGGCTATATGTTGCAAAAATCAAATACACGAGATGATTTGCAGAATTATTTTAGAGGGTTTTTAGGTGATAACACTTTTGTTTTACCAATCAATCAGGAATATGATTTTGATGAAATATCTCAAATTCTTGCAGCAAAAACAGATGCAAGCAGCTTTGAACAATTGGGAGATTTGTTGTCAGCTTATACATATAAAGAATTATATGCATCTGGACTTTCTAAGGTAGTTGCACAGCAACCTGTTGAGTATAAGGGAATAAAATTTTCAGATTGTATGGATACTGCGATTCGCATGCTTGCCAATATAGTAACGTATCAAAAAAGTGAACATAGAGTTGGGGTTGTTCCTGAGGGTTTACGTTTAAACGAGGCTGTTGAAAATTTTTATGAATCAGAAAATGGACTTTGTTCAGATGCAGCAGAAGTTGGCAATCGTAAAGTGCATCAAGCTTGGACAGATGTTATAGAAAATGTACCTGATTGTGTGTATGCAAAAATAGGTACAGGGCTGGGAGAAGTGGCGGAAATTAAGCATGAATTTCAGGGATTTATGCCGGTAGATCATTCTTTTACAACGACAGCAGAAGGTAAAATTGAAATAGATGACACTTTGTATGAGCCTTATCATTTGCAGCTTGGTGAAAAAACATATACCTTAGCGCAAAAAAAAGTGGGTAACTTGACCTATTTGATCGTGCCAAAAGAATCAGGTCTTGTTTGTTGTGAAATGAGATCTAATCCATTAAATCTCGTTACAGGATTGAATTATGTATTTGATTTAAATCTTTATTCAAATTTTGAACAGATTTTTGAACCTGATTTTGTATCAAAGAATTTTGTAAAGATTTGCGAAAAATTTGATTGGAAATCAACTGGTGATCTTTCAGTGCTTGATAGGTTAAAAAATAGTATTGGTGCAATAACCAGTATTCCTATTAAAACGCATGCTGGTGAAATTTTTATTAACTTCACCTATAACCAGCATGCAACTGTTTCAACAAAAGAAGTAAAAAAAATGAATATTAATCTTGAAGTTCCAGAAACAATAAGTCAGGCAAGCGTTGCAGCAATAATTGGAGTAGGACTTAAAGAGATAGAACAATTGCCACAAGATCTGCAAGAAGTTTTTTTATATAAAGATGTACCAGCTTTAAATATTAATCAACGATATAAAATTACGAAACAAATAATTAATTCTAAAAATATTTTGACTAATATTGAAAAAAACTATGTTCAGTCTTTGATCATGAGTTTTAGTTTTGTTGAGGATCGATCATATTTAGAAAACATTGTTCAACATTGTGGGTCAGAGATAAAAAAGGCGGGACTGGGCGATTTTATTATAAAGGCTTTACAGCTACATGATGCTGAATATAAAAGTAATGTTTTTAACAGAACTTTGTACTACTTGATTCAATATAAATTAATAACAGAAGAGCAAGGATTTCCTTTGATTGAAAAAGGACTGAGTAGTTTAGATGCGAGCGATAAATTTAACCTTTTAAGGATTGCTATCGATACCATTGGTCAGTTAGTAAATAATAACAAATTATTGATAACATCGGACCAAGCATCACACATGTTGCCTTTAATTGTAAAGGGAATGGGTCACATAAATCAAAGTATTCTATTTGATGCAAGCAATGCAATGAGTCGCTTAATAAAGAAAAAATTAATAACAATATCACAAGTAGTATCTTTGATAGAAAAAGAAATGAATGATTCAAGCTTTGATGTTCCATTTCGTGCTATGGATGCAATTAATCATATAATAAATGATGACTTAATAACATCGGACCAAGTGTCACAGCTGTTACCTTTAATTGAAAAAGGAATGAATAATTCAAGGCCTCATGTTCGATCGAGCGCTCTGTCAGCAATTCGTTCTTTAGTCGATCAAAAAATGATAACCAAATCAGAACTTGAAAATCTGAAAAAATTAATAACAAGTGAAAGCCTGAAGCAAAAAATAGAAGAATTAAAATTACGTGCACCAGCGCCGCATGTTACTGAAAAATCAATAGAAGATTCAGATTCCGATGAAAATTATCAAGATATGTTACGACAAGACTTAGAGCAATTTGAGTTGCAACAGCAAAAAAATGATGAAAGAAAAGATGAACAATATCGATTAGAACAACAGCGTGAGCGGCATAGAGCATCTATGGAGCTAGATGATTTAGATAAAAAGTATTGATTTTTATGTTGTAATGAGTAGTGTGCAAAAATCTATGTGATTTAGATTTGATCCAACGGTTGCGTGGTGAAATATGATGAAAATGTTTGGATTATTATTATTGATAAGTTGTTCTTGGATGCTGCCAATTAGTTATGAGGCGCATTTGAGTGCTGCATGGTATCCTTTGAGGCCAAGAGCGCTCAGAAGTAAGTTGCAAAATCTACAAAATCAGGCGAAAAAAAATTCATCACCTTGTAAGTCGTCAGATATTAAAGCGCTGCTGGTGCCCCACGCTGGGTATGAGTATTCGGGCGCAGTAGCAACAAGTGCCTATCAAAATATTTCTCCGGGAACTTTTAAGCGTGTTATTATTTTAGCACCATCGCACCATAATTCTTTTTCTGGTGTAGCTCTTCCGGGTAAACAGTATGATTCATTTAAAAATGTCGTTGGTAAAGTTGCGTTGGACACGGTGATGCTCAAGGCGTTGCGACAAAATCGCTCTGGATTGTTTGTTTGCCGTCAGCAGGCTCATGAGTCAGAACATGCTATAGAAGTTCAAATTCCATTGATTCAAAAATATTGTGGTTTGTGCAAGATCGTTCCTTTGCTCATTGGATCTTTACGGGAACAAGAGATGCAGGTCGTTGCACAGGCTTTGCAGCCATACCTTGATGACAGAACGCTTCTGATCGCAACTTCTGATTTGACGCATTATGGAACGAGCTTTGGATACACACCGTTTACCGCAAACATTGGTCGTCAGATTGTAGCGCTTGATGATCGGTTGATGCAACAGATACAAAAACTTGATGCAGCTGGATTCATGAAAGTTAAACAAGAAACTGGGGCAACAGTATGTGGTGCTCAATCGATAGCACTGTTGTTAAAGCTTTTGACCATGGATAAAAATGTACCAACTGGGTTTAATACATCTGTTTCATGTTATATAACTGATTATGATCGTTCGTCAGGGCAGGATGAAAATCCAGAGCAGAGCGTGAGTTATGTTGGTATGGTTTTTGTGCAACAAAAATGAGATGAATTGCCGTCCATAAATAAAGGAGTGGGTATGAAGGTTTTGGTAAAAATATGGCTTGTGATGTTGTGGACCATGTCGATTAATGCTGATTGGACACTAGGTACCATTGTTAATAATTCTGATCTTGTGATTGAAAAAGCGTGGCGTTACAACGCACTGGGTACGTTGCACAAGTTATCATCACTTTCAAAGTTGTTGAGTAATGCTCCTTTGCATCAACGTACCTCTGTTTTTGTAAATTATCAGATTGGATCAAAGGGTGTTGCGTTGCGCTGCAGTGATGGTCATCGTCATGAAGTTGATATTTTTTTAGATGGACAGCCAGCGCATAGTGTTGAATGGAATCGTAAAAAAACGAGTACGATCACCAAGTTTCCTCAAAAATGTGCTGTTGCTGATGGTGCCTTTTGTGCACGTGTGTTGGTACAAGATGTTGCCGATGGTACATATTTAGCTTCTCCGGTTGCTCAAGCTCATGATGGGCCAACCGTGTTTAATTTAATCATTTCTGGCAGCAAGGGATCCTATCAAACTGTTTTGCAAGAAGCATAAGGTGATGAAGCGATGTATGGTATTGATCTGTTTGACATGGTCACTGCATGGTGAATTGCTCATTATCAAAAAAGATGGCCAGCTATTTAAACCATTGACTCAAGAAGAGTCGATTAAATATCAAACAAAAATTAATGATATTTTGATGAAATATCAGTGGCCGATGTGCTTGAATAGTTCACTTACCCCTGATGAGGTGTCGAACTATTTGGTGAGTGGTAAGCCGCACGCTGAAGAGCAGTTTATTCAAAAAAAATTACAGGAAGTTATTGACCCTGCGCAGATTGATCTTCAGGTGATGTTTGTGCCAACATCGATATACGAGCTGTATGTGGCATATAAAATATTATTAGTGATAGAAAGACCATTGGTACCCTCAATTAACATTGATAAGGGCGTTATAAAAGCACTTGAAATTAATGACGCTGCCAAGAGTAAAGAGATGTTTCATTCAGTTTTTGCACGGGCGAATCAAGTTTTCTTTGTTCAGGATGGTGTGGATGGCGCAACTTCATCTACGCTTGCTAATCGTGATCTGACGACGTATCTTTTTGATCTTTTTCCTGAGTTACAAAATCAGCCAGATATAGCATCTGTTTCTAACATAGTGCATCAAAAAATTACAACGTTAATTGCCAAGTTATCTCAAGATGTTTTGCGAAAAGATTTTACTATTTTGGAAATAAACAGGGAACCGAAAAATAAAATTTTAAAAAAGATGGTTGATTTAGAGTATGGAGCGCGTGAACGCAATGAAGCCTTACTGATACGAGGATCTAAGGTGATCAATGCGACTAATTTTGATCATTTGGGGCAAAAGCTGCAGCTTATGGGTAGCACGGTAAGAGGGACACGAGCAGTGCGTGATGTTGTTCTGGGTTTAACGTCAAAAGAATATTCGATTTCATTTGGGCAATCATTGTTTTCGGGATATTTGAATGATACAGGAGCTTGTAGTTATTGCTTTTTGGATATCTTGAGTGAAAACAAGCAACCTTTGTTTGGATATGGATTATCGCTGAATAAGCAGGAAGCATTTATTGATGGAAATAATGGATTGTTTTATATACCAGCGCTTGCAACGCTGGCCTCTTTGCTAAGTGAAGGGGAGTTTTTTCATGCGCGCACTAAAGTTGCAAGAATGCAAAAACAAGATGTAAAAAAAATTCATGGGGCTGCTGTTGATGTTTCAGAATTCTCAGATCCTAACGGTGTGTTTTTAATTCAACGAAATCCCGCGTATCAAGAAGAGCTTTTTTCAAATTTTCTGGTCAAACATGGATATATTTTACAAAAAGGAACTGAAGAGGCTTTAACGCCCGAAGAAAAAAATGTTATGTCTCAGGTTTTGAGCTCTCAAGAGTTTTTAGCACAAGAATATCGAAAAATTAGAGTGCTCAGCGGGAAACTTTTGCGTCGGCTGCTGCGAGCTGGAGACAGGCCTATACCGGGAATTTCAGAAGAAGAATTAACAACAATTTTAACGAAAGGTCCCACAGCTCAGGAGTATGCACGATTACAAAAAGGGTTGTCGTTGATGGCGCTTGAACCAGTCACCAAAGACATTGTATCTTTACCAGGTGATCAGTTGCTCAATCAAATTTTACAAAATAGAGGGTTAGTTGTATCCGCTGATCCAGGGGGAGCTGTTAAAATAGGATCTGGCAATAGTCCCGGCATGCTGTCTGGGACGGTGCGTGCTGGTGGTAATGTTGCACCGCAAAATCGTATGATAACGGAAGCGAAGCGACGGTATTCAACATGGTCGCAGGCTCAGCAGCAACAAGATCAGGAATTATCGCAAGAGGCGCAAGCAGAGCAACTGCAATGGATGAAGCGGCTGCGAAATCAACAACTTGAACCGCAGCGTGCGCAACTTGAAAGCTCTAATCGACAAATGAGTCAGGTACATCAGCATGAATTTCATCCTCAGGTACCTGAGTATCCAGCACCAAAACAGTGGTCGATGCATAGGGGACAAACACCCGAGCAAATGGCCATTGCGGCGCGAGCTGCACAACGAGCATTGTCAAGAGTGGCGCGCAGCGCGATTCGTTGATCATTGAGTCTATTGATTTTTTGAGGTGAAAATTAATAGCTTGGTGACAGGTGTAATATTTTAGGGTGGAGTGGGTGATGAAAAGAATTTTGTTGTTGATGGTATGCGTATCTTCAGTTGAACTTTTTGCGATACAAAGGACTAAGCCGCTTCAGGCAAACATTCAGGACTTGAAGGGTATTCACCAAGTTGCAGAAGTACCATCGGACTATGCCCCCTTTTGGGGTCTTACTTTTATTGAGCAAGGTATTGCCAAACTGTGGTACATGCTGAGCAGCAAGCACTTGAATAAAGAGATTGCATCTCAATTTACTGGTGTTTCTGAATTGGATAAAGCTGGAGTGCTCAAAATACTTGCTACGCAAAAAAATACATTTACAGAAAAATTGGTGGACCAGATGTTTCATATGGCGGGTGGCACTTTTAATGTGACCAATGCGCCAAACAATCCCGTTAAATATTTAAAACAAAGACATATTGGGCGTGTTTTAGGCATGGTGCATGAGGGTCTTAAGCAGACCGATCTGAAATTGATGCAAGAACCAATGGAAAAATATTTAGTGAGTTTGAATTTGCTTGATCCAAGCGGTAAACCTTTTAAAGCAAAAGATTTTAGGCCGTTTGTGAGTGCGCTTATTGGTGCAGTCGGTGAATGCTTGGGAGATAAACCACTGTATCCTAAAAATACTGCGCAAGGGTTGTTGCTTGGGTACTTGCTGGCTCAATCAAATGATCGATCAGATTTACAAGAATATTTTAGAGGATTTTTGAATGATGATACATTTGTGCTGCCTTCTGATCGATACACGGTACAAGATTTTAAAATGATTCAAAGTGTGGTGCCTGATTTGCAAAATATAGAATCTTTTGCAAATTATTTATGTTCAGCAATGTATACTGAAAAATATGGATCAGTACTTCCAAAAATCATGAGTTCAAAATCTGTCGCATATCAAGGAAATCATTTCACTAATTGTGTGGAAGCAATGATGAGCAATTTGGTAAATATTGCAACCTATGACAGTATAACGCACAAATTGGGTCATGCTCCTGAGGGTGTTACGCTTAGTCCAGAACTTCAGAAATTTTACGGGCAAGAGCTGCATGCAAGTAACGCTGATGTTGAAAATATGGCGGTGCATCAAGCATGGACCTCCTTGTTGGAAAATAGAATCGGGTGTGTGTACAATCGATTGGTTCAGGCTGGGCAGCAGGGTGTTGTTGAGATTCGAAATCAGTGTGATGGTGTTATTCCTGTGGATGTTGTTGATGCTGGTCTACCGGTGAAGGAAGTATCGGTTGGTGGCAACAAGTATCAACTGTTTGAAAAAAGGATTGGCAGCAAAACGTACTGGTTAATTCCCAAGTCGGCAGGTCTTGATTGTTTTGAGTTGATGCCGACAGCTGCAAATATTATTGTGACGTTGAATGATCTGTTGAGCTTGAATTTGTATGCATCAGTGGACGAGACGCTGCAATCTGATTTTGTAAAAAAATATTTTGAGTCTATGTGCAGCAAGTTGGGGTGGAAGGTGGAACCATCGATTCTTGCTCGAATGATTGAAGGTACGTCAAGGATTTCTATTCCTGTGATGCTTAAATCTGGAGAAAGATTTGATATTCATCTTCATGAGAAGGCTCATGGATATGTTTCTGTGGATATAAAAAGTGAGTTAGAAAATAGACCATCTGTGGCATCTGTTAACCAGTCTGACGCTGCTGTGCAGGCAGCTTGCTTAGGATCTAGCCTCGTGAATTATGGGGATATTGCAAACAAGCATTCTTTGGGGCAATGTGTTTCGGCAATCAATTTGGATAGTCGATTGCGGTTGATTAGTGAGATGATGCCAGTAGTGGGTACGCTTGTCGATACGCCTTATTTGGCAAAATTGATCATGAGTATGGGCGTTGTCGATGATACACACTATGGAGACTCAATTGGTAGCTTTTTTAAGGCAAGAGCAGGTGAGATACCAACTGAACTTATTGATGCTTTGGGTATCATGGCCCAGACTTTGTATGTGCGCGGTAAAGCGTTGCGTCCTATGTTTGTGTATACCAAAATAGTTTTACAGCGTGGTGAGCAGCCGTTGATACAAGTTCCATGGATACGAAAAGCATTGCAAAGTACTCATACAGATATTCGTGAAGTGGTGAGAGGGATAGTGGAGCTATCTAATTATCAAAATAATACATTATTGTTTCAGGCCATGTTTCAATATAAGTTGTTGGATTTGCAGGATTTGAATTCTATGATGCATGTAGACAGTCTGCAATATGATGTAATGGTAGGTTTGCGTGATTTGATTGAAAATGAAGCGGTGAATTTAAGTCAAGTTGATCAATTGATGCAATTGGTTGATAAGGGCATGAGTAGTATGAATAAAAATGTGCAATATAATGCAACCAGATGCATAGAAATAATGATTAAAAAAGAATTGGTAGGTGCTGGGCAAATTGGGCAATTGATGCAGTTGGTTGGTAAGGCGACGAGTAGTATGAATAAAAGTGCGCAATCTAGTGCATGGAGATGCATAGAAGGAATGATTCAAAAAGGATTGATGGATTCAGACCAAGTTGTCCAACTGATGCAATGGATAGATAAAGGCATGAATAGTTCTTACGAACATATGCAATATTACGCACTGGTATGTATTAAAGAACTGATTAAAAAAGGATTGGTGGGTTTAGATCAAGTTGATCAGTTGATGCAGATGGTGGACAAAGGCATGAATAGTTCTTACGAAGATGTGCAATCAAAAAGTAAAAGGGTGAGAGCAGATATGATTGCGTTGAAAGATGGGTTGCAAAGAGAAGAGATGGCTGAACCTGTAAAAGCATCTGTGCAATCAACATCATCGATGTTGAAGTTTGGTCGTAATCAACCAAAAACTGGACAAGAACAGATGATGACGGAAGCGAAGCGACGGTATTCAACGTGGTCACAGACTCAGCAGCAACTAGATCAGGTATTATCGCAAGAGGCGCAAGCAGAGCAGTTGCAATGGATGAAACGGCTGCGAAATCAACAACTTGAACCGCAGCGTACGCAGTTGGAGCAATCTAATCAACAAATGAGTCAGGTACATCAGCATGAATTTCAACCTCAGGTACCTGAGCATCCTGCGCCAAAACAGTGGTCGATGCATAGGGGACAAACACCCGAGCAAATGGCCATTGCGGCGCGAGCTGCACAACGAGCATTGTCAAGAGTGGCGCGCAGCGCGATTCGTTGATCATTGAGTCTATTGATTTTTTGAGGTGAAAATTAATAGCTTGGTGACAGGTGTAATATTTTAGGGTGGAGTGGGTGATGAAAA
>Ga0206822_1003_pt1 | contig 94117 bp, 91 predicted proteins | sample Alteio_BWOrgCont_83_FD_152913 | JGI IMG/M metagenome (GOLD analysis project Ga0206822, IMG submission 152913) | Enriched cells from forest soil in Barre Woods Harvard Forest LTER site, Petersham, Massachusetts, United States -... | ecosystem: Environmental > Terrestrial > Soil > Temperate forest >... | reverse complement strand
GAATGATGCGCGCATGGATAATGCTCAGGGATCGGTGAAGCCCGGCAGCAATACGCTCTTGATGAAGGACGTTTATGTTCCCCATTCCGAATTAAACGAATCCACCCTAATTACTCAAAACCTGGATTTTAGCCACAGTGTCGAAGTAGGGAAGTGCTCCGCGAAACCGGCGATGCGTATGAAGCCGGTCACGACCTACAAGAGCGGTTATTTTTGGATGTTTAACGACACGGATAGCTTTATCGAGTTTGAGGTCGGTAATTTCTTCCCAACGATCTATACCGTCGGTCCGTTTTCGAAGCAATTTGTCTCGGTCTCGACCGATAACCAAAATGTGACGATTAATCACATTTATTATTAAGCTCGAGCGGATTTAGTGGCGATGATAGCCGCCACCACGACCGTAGCCATGGCCCCAGTGGCCATGGTTCCATCCGCCGCCCCAGCCGAAGCCGCCTTGGTACCAGACATAGCCAGGACCGGGAGGCGCGCCAGCGTATTCCACGTACTGACCGGGAATCCAGTAGCCATGATACCAATGGCCAGGAAGGTAGACCACGCTGGGGCCGTAGGGGGTGCCGTAGGGGTAAGGGGTGCCGACGCCAACATAGACCTGCGCGGCTTGAGAAGTGTTCACCGCAAGCACTAGGGTGGCTACCATCAGCATTCCCAACAGGAAGAGACGCAGTGCTTTGATTTTGGTTTTCATGATTTTTGTTTTCATAAAGAAGATATCCATATTTAAGAAATCTTGCTGACCAGCGCGGCAAACTCTTCTTCGCTAAAGGCGCGCAAAGTTTGCGGATGCACGTTGCCTTGAGCGGAGACGAGCAGTGATAAACGCGCGATGGTTTCGTCGTCGGGCGCTTCCACGATGCAAACCGTGTCATATTCGCCGAGAACGGCATAAAAAGTTTTGATTTTCGCGCCATGGGCTTCAAACAGTTTTTTGGCGGCTTTGATGCGTGCCGGACTCTCTTTGATTTTTTCAACGCCGGCTTTGGTGAAGCGAAAGAGCATAATGTATTCTGCCATAACCACACCCTCCTCTGGATATCAGTTATAACTTCCGCATAATTCTATTGTGGCAGATCGCCTGGATTCTGGCAATTGAATTGATCATTAAATGATCAATTGAGCTAAGTTATATTAATCTAAAAATCAACAAGATAATCCTAATATTTAAACCCAAACTTTAATATAGGCTAGAATAGATTATAAGAAGAACAACAAAGGAGTGCTGACCATGCGCTTTGCAAACTGGGGTCGGATCTGGAGTTTTTTAGCTTGTATCTTGTTACTTTTTTCTGCGAATGCTTTTTCCTATAATTCCACTGCCTATTACAGTGCCGCGAACTTCGAAGGGCGCATGCCGTCTCGCATTACAGCAGAAGGACAGCGCGTTGTGATCGTGAATCCCCGTGCGCATGCTTGGGGCGCGTATGATGCCTATGGTAATCTGGTGCGCGGTGGTGAGGCGACGGCGGGATCAGACTGGTGTCGTGACCTGGGGCATCCCTGTCACACGCGCTCGGGAGTGTTTCACATTATTTCCCTGGGGAGTCCTTACTGCAAATCCACCAAATTTCCGATGCCCTATGGTGGCGCGCCGATGCCCTACTGCATGTACTTTAATCATGGCCAGGCTTTGCATGGTTCGCCGGAGGGAGAAGTGGTGGACGGCAACATCAGTCACGGTTGTGTGAGGCTGCATGTCCAAGATGCCGAATGGCTACGCTATAACTTTGTTTCCGTGGGGACCAAGGTGGTTATCTTGCCCTATTAAAGGAGAGTTCTGTGGAGAGGATAAAATATTATCTTCTACTGCTTAGCAGCGTTCTGCTGTTGGGTTTTTATTTCCCGTCTGTTTCTGCCGATTCTCCTGCGCCGGTCAGCGCCAAAAATGGCATGGTCGTCACCGAGCAAATGCTGGCATCCCAGGTGGGCGTCAAAATTCTGCGTGCGGGTGGTAATGCCGTCGATGCGGCGGTGGCGGTTGGCTATGCCTTGGCGGTTGTGCACCCCTGTTGCGGCAATATCGGTGGCGGGGGCTTCATGCTGATCCATTTGGCGAATGGCGAAAATATTTTCCTGAATTTCCGCGAAAAGGCGCCACTCGCTGCCAATGCGAACATGTACCTCGATAAAAAAGGCGACATTATTCCCGACAAGAGCACCTATGGCTACCAGGCCGTCGGCGTGCCGGGGACGGTAATGGGGTTTGATCTCGCCCTGAAAAAATACGGCACCATGACGCGTCAGCAAGTGATGGCGCCGGCCATTGAGCTGGCGGAAAAGGGCTTTGTGCTCGCCTCCGGTGATATTGACATTTTAGACAAGGGCACGGCGAATTTTAACAAGCAGCCGAATGTGGCGGCGATCTTTTTAAATCATGGAAAACCCTATCAAGCCGGTGACCGCCTTGTGCAGAAAGATTTTGCTCAGACGCTGCGTTATATTGCCCAGACTGGCGCAGAGGGTTTCTACAAAGGAAAAATTGCAAAAGACATCGTCGCGGCCAGCCAGAAAAACGGCGGTATTCTGACTTTACAGGATTTCACCCAGTACCGGGTCGAGGAATTGAAGCCACTGAATTGCAGCTACCATGGCTACGACATTGTTTCCGCGCCACCGCCCAGTTCCGGCGGTGTGGCCCTGTGTGAGATGCTGAATATTTTGGAAGCCTATCCTATCGCGCGCCTGGGGTATCACTCAGCGCGGGGTTCCCACTACATTATAGAGGCCATGCGCTTTGCCTTCGCCGATCGCAACAATAAATTGGGCGATCCGGATTTTGTGAAAAACCCCGTCGCGGATTTAATTTCCAAGGACTATGCCGCGAAAATTCGCAAAAATATTTATCCCGATCGCGCTACGCCGTCCTCCCTGTTGCCGCTGCAATCTTCCGCGAAAGAAGGGGAAGATACCACACACTATTCCATTGTTGATAAGCAGGGCAATGCGGTGGCAGTTACCTATACCATCAACCGCTTTTTCGGCTCTTACATGATCGCGGATGAGACGGGGTTTTTTCTCAACGATGAAATGGATGACTTTACGTCGAAGGCCGGCGTTGCCAATCAATTTGGCTTGGTGCAGGGCGAGGCGAATAACATCCAGCCGGGAAAGCGACCCTTGAGTTCCATGATGCCGACGATTGTTATGAAAGAGGGGCGGCCGATCATTGTGGTTGGCAGTCCGGGCGGGCCACGCATTATATCCAGCGTCCTGTTGACCATCTTGAATATTCTCGACTATGGTCTGGATGTGCAAGCCGCGGTCGATGCCCCGCGCTTTCATCAGCAATGGCTGCCGGAGTGGGTCGATATTGAGAAAACGCCCACGGTTTTCTCGGCGGATGCGACCAGCATTCTGGAAAAAATGGGCTATCACCTGCGGAAACATGCCCTGTGGGGAGCGGTGGAAGCCATTGTTTTGGACCCCCAAACCGGGCGCCTCTATGGCGGCAGCGATCGTCGCCGCTCCTCGGGTGGCGCGGCTGGGTATTAAGTCGCGAAACCCCGTAGTATACTGCCGTTTATGACCCCTTTGGATTACTATCAAGAACAATGCCGTCTTGGGCTGATTGTTGAAGACCCGCAGCAAGTGCGCGTTTTGCAGCATCTGGATGATTTGCAGCGGCAGCTCCTTCAGGAAAACCTGAAACGGGCGAGTCTCTTCGCCTCCTTGCGCAAGCCGAAGCTCGTCAAAGGCCTGTATTTATGGGGTGGGGTGGGGATTGGCAAGACCTTTCTCATGGATTGCTTCTATCACACCCTGCCAATCGCGAAAAAACAGCGCATGCATTTTTATCAATTTATGAGCTATGTACACGCAGAGCTAAAAAAATATCAGGGTAAAGAAGAACCCCTGCAGCTCGTCGCTAACGATTTGGCGCGCGAAGTCATGGTGCTCTGTTTTGATGAATTCCACGTGTCCGACATTGCCGATGCGATGTTGCTGGGCCGACTGCTGGAAGCCCTCTTTGACAAGGGCGTCTGCTTGGTCGCCACCTCGAACATCGAGCCTGATGAGCTTTATAAAAATGGCCTGCAAAGACAGCATTTTTTACCGGCCATTGCGCTTTTGAAAAAAGAAGTGATTGTTCTGCATGTGGACATCGAGACGGATTATCGTCTGCGTCATTTGAAGCACGCCGGTGTATTTTATATTCCCAACGACGCGGCCGCGCACAACAACATGGAAAAAAGTTTTTTACTGCTGAGCGATAATCAGCCAGTTTCCACCGACCCGATTGAATTGTTTGAGCGCAAGATTCCCGTCGTGAAACAGGCGGGTGAGGTGGTCTGGTTTGATTTTAAAGTGATCTGCGGCGTGCCGCGTAGTCAAGAAGATTATTTAGTGCTCGCACAAAATTTTCACACCTTACTGATCAGTGACTTGCCCGTGTTGCCGCCGCAATCCCGTGATCGTATTAGTTTATTAATTAAGCTGGTGGACGTGCTCTATGATGAACGTCGGCGACTGGTCCTTTCCGCCGAAGCGCCTCTGGAAAAGATTTATTCTCAGGGTCGTTTGGCCTTTGAATATACACGCACCTTGTCTCGACTTTTAGAGATGCAATCGGAAGATTATTTCCTAAAGTGATGCTATAATCTTTGTATGGCAGGCGTTGATCGAAGCCCTACAAGCATGCCTGAGGAAGTCAGAGAGCTGGTGCGGTGTGCAAGCCTGGCACGTCCAGGAAGCCTAAAGCATCACTGAGACATCCACTTAACTTCTTGGGCCTTCGATCAATCCTGCCTTTTTTATTGCCTAAAATTTTATATAATCGGATGAACTTCTAATGGGATTTAAAAATATGCGCTTTCTTCTGCTGATCACGCTCGCCTTTCTGTCCTTGCCGGTCTTTGCCGCTAAAAATATTTCCGCGCTGTTATTGGAGCAAAGCGATCAATTGCTATTGGTGCAAACGCCCGACTGGGAAGCCAACCGCGGTCAAATGCAATTTTATCAGCGTTCTCAGTCGGGAGCGCCTTGGGAAAAGGTGGGTGAGGCAATCACCGTGGTCGTGGGAGAAAGTGGTACTGCTTGGGGGGTTGAGCTTGCACAGAATAAATGGGCAGGCCCTGTGAAAGTGGAAGGCGATCAACGCAGCCCAGTCGGCGTCTTTAAGCTTGGCCCGGCCTTTGGCTTTGCGCCGCAGGTGGAGGCGTCATTTAAATTAAATTATTTTCCCCTGACGGACAGCAGTGTCTGCGTCGACGACGTAAAATCTCATTATTACAATCAGCTCCTCGATAGCTCTAGCGTGGCCCATCCTGATTGGACCTCCGGCGAGTCCATGCGGCAAGTCTCCGTGTATCAGCAGGGTTCGGTTATTCAGTACAACATGGACCAGCCGGTGCACGGCGCGGGTTCTTGCATCTTTTTACATAGCTGGGAAGGCGGCGAGGGTGGGACGGCGGGTTGCGTGGCTCTGGATGAAGCGCGTCTTAAGTCGATTCTGTCGCAACTGGATTCTTCGCGAAAACCTGTTATGGTCATTCTTTCTGCGCCGGCTTATCAGATATTAAAAGGCAAATGGGATCTGCCGACTAATTAAATATTCCATGCTTCGCTAAAATCGCATTCAAATACGGCACGGTGTAATTCGCCGCCAGGCCGCCGAGGAATCCAAAGATGTGCGCTTCAAACGAGGAGCGCGCATCTTCAGGAAACAGATTCAACAACAAACCACCAAAGTAATAAATACAAACCAACCCCAAGGCCAGCGATAGAATAGTCGGCTGCTGATAAGCATTAAACATGAGATAAGCCCAATATCCCATAATGACGCCGCTCGCGCCGATATGCAGGGCGCGCCGGCCAAATAGCCAAGTGCCAAAGCCCCCAATCAGCATGATCGTCGCGGTCACGCTCAGAAAAGTCGCGAAGCCATTTAATAATACAAAACTCAAAAGAATAAAAAGCGGAATGGAATTAAAAAAGAGATGATTAAAATTCCCATGCAAAAAAGGCGAGGTCACGATGCCGATGAGTCCAAGAGGGTGGCGGGGAAAAATGCCCAAAATATTCAGGCGATAACCCAGCAGGAAATTAACCAAGTGAATGAGATACAAGCCGCCAATGATGGCCAGCGCAAAAGGCATATTGACCTTCAGGAGATCGACACTCAGGTCCAATTGAGCGACTGCGTCGTGAAAACTGTCCATGGTTTTTCCTATCGTTAACAATAATAGACAAAGCCTAACCCAAACTCGTTGGAGTTCGGCGTTCCCACCTGGGAGACGGAGTTGTAGGCGGTATAGATGTATTCACCGCGTAAGGCGAGATGAGGACGCAGCCAGGTTTGCAGGCCGGCGCCCAGTTGGCCGCCCAAAGCCATGCTGTTTGGTGAAACAAAGCGCGAGGTAATCAGGCCCACGCGTACATAGCCCCAAATTTCCTTGTAAAGCCGCGCTCCCGGCAAGACGCTGACGCCGAAACTATTCGAGGTTTTGGCGGAGCGGGCCGTCGTGTTCCCACGCCGGTCGGATAAGTCCATGTTAAAGGGGATGAAGAAGAGTTCAGCCCCGACATAGTAGCGATTCGACCAGTCAGCGACACCGAGAGACAGGCGTGGATGCAAGGCGCGGAAACTGGCATGGTCGGCGGAAATATCTTGCACCATCAGCGTGGGGCCGAGGTAGAGGCGGGTATACTGAAACCGTTCGCAAAAGTCGGCCTGTGCCGGGGGGCAAAGGGCGGCGGTTAGTAGCAGAGCGGCAAGGATTTTTCTGATCATGGGGTGTCCTTAGTGTCGGATTTATAATAACAAATCTTGGGGGGTTAGCCTATGCCCCTTTACGTGAACGTGAACGTTTGCGTTACCGGCTTTTGATTTTTTGAATGGGGGAAAGGAAAAGCCGGTAACGGTAACGCAAACGTTCACGTTCACGACCGGCAACCACTTTTCCCCAATCCGCCATTATGTTATCCTTCACAACAGAATATCTTCAGGGCAGGGTGAAATCCCCTACCGGCGGTAATTTTACGATTCTGTAAAAGAGCCCGCGAGCTGGCCGTGTGTGGCCGGCAGATTTGGTCCAAGCCAAAGCCGACGGTGATAGTCCGGATGAAAGAAGATATTCAACAGAACCGCTCCTCCAGCGTCGCTTGTCGGCGCTCGTCCAGCTCGTTCGGTTGAAGCATGCCCTGAGATGACTTTAGGGGATGAATGATGACCGACAGCCACTCTCAAATTTACATGGCCAAAGCGCTTGAATTAGCGTGTCTGGGTCGCTTTACCGTTTCTCCAAACCCCATGGTGGGTTGCGTCTTGGTGAAAGACGGGCAGGTTGTCGGCCAAGGTTGGCACCAGCGCGCGGGGGAAGCCCACGCCGAAGTGCTAGCGATACGCGATGCCGGCGAGGCCGCTCGCGGTGCGACTGCCTACGTGACCCTGGAACCTTGCTGTCACCACGGCAGAACCCCGCCTTGCACTCTGGCGCTGATCGAGGCCGGTGTGAAAGAAGTGTATTTTTCCTGTTTTGATCCCAATCCCCAGGTCGCCGGTAAAGGCCGGCAGGCCCTTGAGGCTGCGGGCATTCCTGCGCATGTCGGTCTGCTGGAGAAAGAAGCGCAGCTACTCAATGAAATCTTTTTCCACTTTATCCAGCACCGCCGTCCCTTTGTCTTCGCTAAATGGGCGATGTCTTTAGATGGTCGCACGGCAACGCATCCCGAGGATGAGCGGCAAATTTCCTCTCCCGAATCCAGCAGCCATACGCATCAGCTGCGACAACAGGTCGACGCCATTTTGATTGGCGCGCGCACCGCGCAACAGGATAACCCGCAGTTAACAGCGCGTGTCGCCTCGGGCGAGACGCCGCCTGTCAGGCAGCCACTGCGTATTGTCCTCTCCAGTAAAGGTGATTTGCCGCTGGATCTAAAATTATTTGACGGCAGCTTGCCCGGCAAGACGCTGGTGGTGACGACGGCCCCAGGCGAGTGTTCTCGTTTAAAAGAAAAGGGAGTCGAGGTTGTGCAGTTGCCCGCGAACCCCCAGGGTCAGGTTGACTTGCCCGCCTTGCTGGATTATCTGGGGCAAAGGCAAATTACCAGCCTTCTCGTTGAGGGTGGCTCCTGTGTGCATAACAGCTTCTTTGAAGCGGGTTTGGTGAATAAAATTCAAGTCTACCTTGCGCCAGCCGTGATCGGCTCGCTCAAGAAAAAACAGTATTTAACGCAGGTCGAGTGCAGCGCCCTAGGGCGTGATTTTTCTTTCTCAGTTAATTTGTAAGAGGGCGAGTGCCATGTTTGGCGGAATTGTAGAAACAGTGGGTGTTGTGAAAGCGCGCAGTCAGTCGCAAGACTGCCTGCATTTTACCATTGCGCCTGAACTCCGCTTTGATGATTTGAAAGTGGGCGACAGTGTCGCAGTGAACGGCGTTTGCCTCACGGCGACGGTGGTGCATGCGGCTGGCTTCGATTGCACGGCGGTGCCAGAGACGCTCGCGCTAACCAACTTAAGCCAACTGACGGTCGGCTCACCCGTCAATCTGGAGCGCGCGCTCAAGGCGAGCGATCGCATCGGCGGCCATCACGTGCAAGGCCATGTCGATGGTCTCGGTGAAATCACCGCCATTCAAGATCAAGGCGCCGCTTGGTTAGTCACGCTGCAAGTGGCGGCCACCCTGGCGCGCTACATCGTTAAGAAAGGCTATATCACACTGGATGGCATGAGCATCACGATTGTTGAGGCGGGGCGTGATCAATTCAGTGTGACACTCATCCCCCACACCCAGCAAGTGACCATCGCGAGCGGCTATCGCGTGGGTAGCAAGCTGAATGTCGAAGTAGATATTTTAGGTAAATACGCGGAAAAATTATTGGAGGCGGCCCATGACAGCGCACATGCATTCAGTTGAAGAAGCTTTGCAGGATTTACGGCAAGGCAAAATGGTGGTTTTGGTCGATGATCCGGATCGGGAAAACGAGGGCGATCTCATTTTTCCGGCGGAGATTGTGACGCCGGAAATTATTCAGTTCATGATCCGTCATTGCAGCGGCATTGTCTGCCTCTCAATGACCGCGAAGCGTCTGGATGAATTGGAATTACCCTTGATGGTTCCCGCGCACCAAAATACCAGCCAACGGGGAACTCCCTTTACCGTTTCCATTGAAGCGCGCGATGGCGTGACCACCGGCGTTTCCGCCGCCGACCGCGCGACGACCATTTTAGCGGCGGTGCGGGAGGGCGCGCGTCCTGACGATTTAGTGCGACCCGGGCATGTCTTTCCGCTGCGCGCCAAAGACGGCGGCGTTCTCGAGCGTGCCGGCCATACCGAAGGCTCGATCGATTTAGTGCAGCTCGCGGGCTTCAAGCCGGCGGCGGTGCTTTGTGAAATCATGAACCCCGACGGCACCATGACCCGCGGCGCGCAGTTACGCGAATTCGCCGAGCGACATCAGTTGAAAATGCTGGCGATGGCTGATTTGCTGAATTACCGTCTGGCCACCGAAGATTTAATTGAAGAATCCACTTCCACCTTCCTGCCGCTTGAGAATTATGGTTCTTTTAATCTGACCGTGGTGCGTGAAAAGCGCAACGGCCATGAGCACCTGGTGTTGGTTAACGATCAAGTGAAATCCGTGCAACCCCCGCTGGTGCGAATTCACTCCGCCTGCATGACCGGCGATTTACTGGGTTCACAGCGCTGCGATTGCGGCCAGCAGCTGCATTATTCTCTGCAACGCATCAGCGAAGAGGGCGGTATGCTGATTTATCTTAACCAGGAAGGTCGTGGTATTGGCCTGTTTAACAAGATTAAAGCCTATGCTTTGCAGGAAAGCGGCATCGACACGGTCGAAGCCAACGAGATGCTGGGCTGGCCGGCCGATTCCCGACGCTATTACATGGCCGCCAATATTCTACGGAACTGGGACATCAAGGCGATGCGTTTGCTGACCAATAACCCGCATAAGCTCGCCGATCTCGCGCAGTATGGCACCGTTGCGGTGGAGCGCGTCGCCATGCCGGTGTTCGCCAATCAGCACAATGAAAATTATTTACAGACCAAGCAAGTGAAATTAAATCACTTGATCAATCACGCCACTTTCACTGCCCGCACAGGAACATGAACATGACAAGCACGACCAAGGGATCGGAACTTTCACTGGCTATTGTTGTGAGTTTATTTAATGAGGATATTACCACCGCCTTGCTGGAAGGCGCGGTGGCGCGTCTGACGGAGTTTGGCGTGCCGGAAGGCAACATTAAAGTCGTTGACGTGCCGGGCGCGGTAGAAATTCCCCTGACGGCAAAACTGCTGGCCAAATCGAAAAAATACCAAGCCGTAATTTGCCTCGGCTCCGTGGTTCGCGGCGAAACCAGCCACTATGACTATGTTTGCTCACAAGTCAGCGATGGCTGCCAGCAAGTCATGCTGGAGCAAGAACTGCCAATCATCTTCGGCGTCCTGACAACAGAAAACGAAGAACAAGCCTGGGACCGCCTGGGCGGCAAACACGGACACAAGGGTCGCGAAGCAGCGGATGTGGCGCTGCACATGATCGAGGTGATGCGGGAGTTGCGTTGATAATTTTTCATCAATATGTCGGAGCAGGCATTGTATTTTTCCTCCGGTTCTCTAAAATGCTCGGCAGGATTTCAGGAAGATGGAAGCATGAAAAAACTCCTTTTGGCCGCAACGACCTTCTTGCTCAGCTTAAATGCCTGGGCTGGCAGCATTTATCTCGGCCCGACAATATTTGAGCAAACGAACACTTCTTATAACGACAATTACCGTGGCCTGCATCCCCGGCTTTCCATTGGCTATTGGGATGCAATCGACTGCTTTTATCTCGCGGCGGAGGGATTCATTGTTCCGCTCACAGTCACGATGAGTGAAAGCAATCCCACTCGCCCAGAGAGTGTGCGTACCACCTACAGTTGGGGCGCGAGTTTCCTGCCTGGCTTGCTGTTGACGGAAACCATTGTGGCCTATTTGCGCGTTGGTTACACCGCCACCCGCTTCTGGGGGCCGGATGCGACCAAATCCGGCGGCCAGTTCGGTGCGGGCTTGCAGTCGGATCTCACGGAGAACTGGAGTTTGCGCGGCGAGTATCTCTATACCGCTTATTCCAACATTTCCTATCTGTCGCCGCATACCGACCAGTTTGGCATCGGTTTGATTTATAAGCTGCAGTAGCCCCGCCTTTGGTGTAACTGTTGATGATCGGCTTGTAACACTTTGATATATAGGATATTAATTTAAATTTACCCAGCCAGGCCGCCCTGGCATTAACTGCTGCTTTTTGATACACTATGCCCAAGTCGCTCAGGCGCAAAACGAGATAAAACAACAACATGAAAAATAAAGATACGATCCAGAATTTCATATTTGAATCTTTGCCGGTTCGCGGCGAAATCGTGCATCTCAATGCCACTTTTCAAGAAATCATGGAAAAGCACCAGTATCCGCCCATCATCCGTCGCTGGTTGGGGGAAGCTTTGGTTTTGGTCGCCTTGCTCAGCACCCTCGTTAAATTCAGCGGCAAAATAGCCATTCAATTTCAAGGTAAGGGCAAATTTAATCTCTTGCTGGTGCAATGCACCAACGAACTCGAGCTGCGCGGCCTCGCGCAGTGGGAAGGAGAGGATATTACCGAAGAAGAAATTCTCGCCTCGTTGCAACAGGGTAATATTATTATCACCATCGACCAGGAAAATGCCAATCAGCGTTACCACGGCATCGTTGCCTGGCAGGGCAAAACCTTGGCCGAGTCCATCGAAGGTTACTTCAAAGACAGCGAACAATTATTAACGCGCATCTGGGTTGAAGTGGATGAACATTCCGCTTCCGGTTTCCTATTGCAGCGCATTCCCGAAAAAGCAGTCCGCCGTGAGTCTTCGCTAGACCATGACTGGGAACACATCAATTACCTCACCGCCACGCTCACGCCCCACGAGCTGACCCATCTCGATAACAAAGTGTTGCTGCATCGCCTCTACGTGGAAGAAGATGTGCGTATCTTTGACGAGCGTCATGTCATGTTTAAATGCGCCTGCTCGGAAAAACGCAGCGCCAACGCCATTTTGACCATGGGTCGCGCTGAGGCGGAAGAAGAATTGCAAGCCAAGAAAGAAATCGTCGTCAAATGCGAATTCTGCAACCACGAATACATCTTCGACCGTGTTGATGTCGCCGCCATTTTCCATAGCCAGAGCGATGAATACACCTCTTCTGGACAAGTTCACTAGGAGGCGCCGATGAAATTTATTATTCGGACGTTGAGTGAGTTGCGAAAAGACCTCTTGGAATTGATAGACACAAACGAGTCTAAAGAAGCACCGGCAATGAAGTCCGAATTCACTGTTGCAGTCAAGAATGCAGCTGAACTCATTGATCTCATCCTTCCTGCTCTCGGCTGCACGAATAGTGTGACCTTAGGAGCTTATCTAGCATACATTACGCCTACTTTAGCGAGGTATAAGAAGGAGGGCTTCTTTGCAACTCTGGACCCTTTGTTTAATGCATTTGCTCCATCCGTTTCGTCCAGAGTCGTGTGGCTACCATTCTCACTACTGGGTCGCTTTTATCCCGTATCAGAGCCGACCTATTTGCTTTCCCCGGATGCTTTATATTATGTAACGCCATGGAATTTCTTAAATCAGCCGATTTCACAGTCACATCTTGTAACGAATGACCCTTATCGTCTTGAAAGGTTGCACGCTCAGTATGGCGTCAGCGAAGAAACTGATCCGGAAGAGGTGGATTTAGGTGAAACTTATGATTTCAGGCAAAAAGAGTTCCGCAAAGCTGCGCATCAGGCGCTGGCACCGCTCATTCAAGATCGATTACAGGAGCGACTTTTTAAAGCGCTGTTGAAATTTACACAAAGCATTTCGTCGGAAGACCATGGCAAGACGATCATCCTTGAATTGGATGCTTTCTACCGAGAATTTTATTTACTAAAGCCGGCTGTTCTAGGTATTTTAGCTATTTTTGGCGTTAAAATTCCTGCAATAAGTACGCTCGATGATCTCGAAAAGCGTGGTAAAACCTTTATCGAGCAGAAGAAAGCGCAAGCCAAAAAAGAAAAAGCGGCCCAGCCGAAAAAGAGGAAGGCAGAAGAAAAGGCAAGTCCAGAAGAAGCTGCGAAACCCGAGCTTCTAGTCTGGTTTGAAAAACATAAGCAATTTTTCCCAGAAATATTGCAATCACTCCTCGCGCCGCTCCTGTCGAGCCGCTCGTCGCTCTATGCTTTTTTTGAGCTTGGAAAAACCTTTGTTAGCCAGCAATTACAAAAACCAGACCCGCAGGCTTTACGCACTTTTTTGACCGAGCCGGTTTTAGTTCAATTTTTACCGGGCGGACCCAATTATCACGAACTTGAAAAACTGTTAAAACAGCTGGAAAGCCTCTTTTTCACTGACCCCGCTTACAAGCGGTTGGCGGCGAAGCTTCGCGAAGGCATGCAGATATTTCTTGAAGAGCGTTTCAATATGTTGCACTTCGAGCAAGTCCTTGACGATCTTTATAAGGAAGTGTTTCCAAAATCCAGTCGTGATGAGCTGGAGAGTGGCTATTCGGGATTGATGCAGGTTGCGACGACCTTGTCTGAGAAAGATCAAGAATATGAGCGATATTCTAAGGTCTCAATTCACGGTTTACTCGACCTGGTCTTGGCCTTCCCTTTCAAGGCGGAAGAGAAAGCGGCGCTTCAAGCTGAAATTTCTGATTTGCGGACGTTTCTATTTAATCACAATGTTCGTAGTGCTAAAGATAATTTATTTGATTTGTTGGCTAATGTCCTTGTATTGCATGACCACCAGAACGTGCTTTTCTCAGGAGCCGAGCGCAAAAATTTGCGCGAGAAGATTTTTAGTCTCTTAAAGAAAGTGAGTGAAATATCAGAAAAATCAGTAGCAGAAGAAATCAACCCGCTTCTTACGAAAAAGTTTATTCTTGATAGTAACCGTTTTGAAATTTCTTTTGCCATGGACGATGCGCGGATTGTAGCAAGAGCTAAAGCTAAAGCCAAGGCAGAGGCCGAGGCTGCTGCAATAATTAACCTCAAAAATTTATATCAGGATTTGGCGAAGGCTAAATTGTGCTACAGAGATTTAGCGAGAGCTAAAATTTTAGCCGCTAAAAAAGCCGCTCCTCAAAATATTGTCGAGCATCTCGATCTAGGATTGGCTAAAGCGAAAGAAATGGTTGTGCAGTGTGTTAAAACACTAGCTGAAGCTAAAGCTCAGGTTAAACCTGAGGTGGCAGCTAAAGCTGTGGCTGAAGCTGAACGTATAGCTAAAGCTAGGGCTAAGCATAAGGCCGAAGCTAAGGCTAACTCGGAAGCCATGGCCAGGGCCAAGGCTTATGCTGTCCGTTTAAAATTAGAAGCAGATTTAAAGCAAGCACATTTAGACTGCCGCGTTTGGTTTAGAGCACGTCGTAAAGCCATTCTTCTGGGTTCCCCGCAAGCTATTATTGATCACTGGGAATTGAAATTGGCTAATGCTAGGGCTAGGGCTGCTGATTTAGCTAAAAAAATAGGTGAAGCTAATGCTGTGGCTGAAGCGGAACGTATAGCTAAAGCTAAGGCTAGGCGTGACGCTGAAGCCAAGGTTGAAGCAAAGCCTGAAGCAAAGCCTGAAGCAAAGCCTGAAGCAAAGCCTGAAGCAAAGCCTGAAGCTATACCAAAAGCTTTAACCGCAGCAGAAATTGAAGTTCTGATTGAAGTGTCAATTAAAAGTCTAGCTGAAGCAGAAGCAGAGGCTAAAGAGATTGTTTCGGGAGTAGCACGTGAAGCTGAATCTGAAAGCGAGACTGAAACTGAATCCGACGATGAGTCTGAATTTGACGATGACGATTATGCTGCTGACGCTGACGCAATGGAAGATGCTGCCTTAGGAGTTGTAAAAAAAATAAGAAGTCAGTTACTTGAATATTATAGTTTACGTTTGGTGCTTTTAGAGGATGAACTAAAAGAAGCGAGGCATTTAGTCGCTGCTAGACTGATAAAGGAAACGCTGCCTGTCCGTCGAAGTTTGTGTCGTGGAGAAGATAGCAGTGATGAGGTGGGTGTTCGTAAGAGCCTCGCGGATATTTTTACGCACCCGCTTGACGTGCCCGGGTTTGTGTTTATGGTTCAAATATCCTTACTTAAAGAATTATGTATTAGCCCAAGTTCCAAAATTATTCACTATGATCTCGATAAACTATTTCTAAAATTTAGTCGTGAAGGGTTTGAAACGCCCGGAATTGATAAGACTATGAGTAACCTGGTCTTTCCGCTCTCTCTGATTTATTTGTACATCGTTGTGAAGCCGACCGCTTTGTATGCTTCTATCGTACATTCTTTACAGGATTTCGCCGCTATCTTGCTGCGGAAAATTCTCATTCTCAATGGAGAAAAACATCAATTTTTACGCCAAGCTTTTGACGAATTGATTCATGCAGCCTTGGTCTCTCCTGAAAGCTTAGTGCCAGAGGAGCCCTCTGGGCCACCCAAAGCTGTTCATGATCTTGAGGCGGTGCTTGTCGCGACCCACCTCCACGGCAAAGGACGGGAAAAAATTAAAGATGTCGCAGGGTTTATTCTGCAAGAAATCCTGGCTTTTGTTCCTCTTTTTATTGGGGCTGAACTTGCTAACTTCCAGCTTCGAATACCGATGGAAAAACAGGCGGCCGAACGCCGAGAACACCAGGCATGGAGTGTGTTAGAGTCGCGAAAACTGAGGGAATTGATGGATCCCATGTGGACTCTCAAGGCTGGTATTGCAGAGGCTATTGGGCAGGTAGATAAGCAGGAATCGCAACCCGAATTGATGAAATTGAATGCGAAAGTCCAGATATTCAAGCAGGCGATTCCAGAGTTTGAAGTCTTAGCCGTAAAACAGCAAGAGTTGCGAAAAGTTTCCGAGAAGCATGCCGTGGAAGCTGTTCATCAGTCGATTAAAGACGATCTTTTGCGTAATCATGACGAAGCGGCGCTGGATATCCAAGAGGCGCTCGACTTGAAGCGCAACGAGCTGCAGCTTGCCAAGGCCGCCGTGCGTCACTATTTAGTCGCCAATTTGAATGTGGTTGAGGCTGAATTAGTGAAGCTAGGCGGAGCGCTAGCCGGAACGCGAGGGCAATATGACCAAGCGCAAATAGAAATTACCCGCCATAAGGCGGAGCGGCAGCGTGAGCAGGCCTCGGCCTGTCTACATGGCGGGGCTGCTAATGCGAAATTAAAATCTGAAATTCTAGCTCAGCAAAAAGCTATTTCTGAACGCGAAAGCGCCCAGTTTGCTATCGCTACGCTTGAAGAAAAAACCGTGCCGAGATTGCAAGTGAAATTAGAGGCTGAACAGGCAGAGTATAACAAAGCATTGAGTTTCTTCTCGGAGTCGATCGCCGATCGACTGAATGAAATTGAATTGAGTCTAGCGGCAAAGCAACGCGAGCTGTGTCATCTGGAGCAAGACCTGCGCGTGGCCTATGCAAGCATTGTCAATTGGTTTGAACATCAACGGCAGGGTCTTGTGGGAGAGATCTCACTGAATGGTTGTCTCGAGAAATTGCAGCCTCTGCAGCAGAGTATCTCTGAGCAAGAAACCGAGTTTCAGCTTTTTGAGGCAACGGCGAAAAAATACCTGGCCGCGACTCATCCGGTGATGAGCCACGTGCGTGCGCTGCGCTGCAAATTCGATGACATGCAGACAACTCTCAATGGCAAAAAGGAGCCGGTGCGCCCGCAGCAGTCGCCAAGGCATTTATTCTGGGTCCGTGATCGCATCCAAGCGGATCTGCCGCGTTTACAGCGTGAGCAGTATGCGCAGAGTCTGAAATTAAAAATTGATTATTGCATCATGATCAACAACAAGTTTGCTCCTAAGCACGGCTTATTCGCCTCCCGGTTTTCCTACTTCTGGTCGCGTGCCGGCAAGCGCAGTGAGGATAGTTTGTGGGTGGAATATCTGAATAAAAAGTTCCAACCGGCGCTCGATGCCTACATTCAAGACGGCAAAGGTGAGAGCCTGGGCGCTGAGCTTGATCGCGGTCTCAAGCAACACGGCTTCCGCCTGAATGGCGTCAAAGATAATCTGGCATTGCGTGATCTGTTAGAGGACGTCCAAAAGAAATTCCCCGTCCCGGTACGCCGCCAGCTGCTGACGCGCGACTAGAATTTCGTCATAGTGTAAACTCGCTAATTTAATATCTCTGTTAACTGATATTCCCCGCTGCTCCGCCGCTTCTCCTGCAGTGCCGAAATAAGCAAGCTGGATGTGATGTTCCCCTTTCCTCCACGCTGTGAGTGGAGGAAAGGGTAGGGATAGGAGGTAAAACGCGAACTTCCGACCTCCTACCCCAACCCCTTCCTCCACAAAAAACGTGGAGGAAGGGGGTCTTTTACGCGCAGTTGGATGCTGGGCATTAGATGAAATTTAATTTATCAAAACCAATTTGGCGTAGTGCTTCGTATAAAATAATAGATACAGCATTCGAGAGATTCAAGCTGCGTGAAGTTGGCTGCATAGGAATTCGCAGCGTATTTTCCGGGGGAAGGGCTGTTAGCACTGATTTAGGCAGTCCCTGGGTTTCAGGGCCAAAGAGCAATAAGTCGTCTGCTCGATACTCCATCTCCGTATGCGTCCGACTCCCGCGCACCGAGCATGCCAAAATCCGCCTGCCGCCAGCGCCACCCAAAAACGCCGCATAATCCTGATGCTCAATCACCCGCGCCCACTCATGATAGTCGAGTCCAGCTCTCTTCAGCTGCTTATCCTCCAGCGAGTACCCCAGCGGATGAATCAAATGCAAATCCACGCCCGTATTCGCACACAGACGAATAATATTCCCCGTATTCGGCGGAATTTCAGGCTGAAATAAAACCACACTTAACATGGATGACCCGGCGTCGGCCCCGATTGCTTCACTTGACGAATCAGACCCATCAAGTCCATATCCACCAAGTGATACAGTTGCTCAAAGCTGTCTAGCACATAATAGATCGGCTGAATTTCATCGATGCGATAGGGCGTCTGCAAGGCCATTAGGGGATCAAACGGCCGCCGCTCAGGAACTTTGCTTTCCACGCAGTAAATTGTTTCACTCATTGAGGAGAGAATGCCGCCACCATAGGCGCGCAAACCCGCCGCTGTTTTAATCAAGCCAAATTCCACCGTAAACCAAAACAAGCGCGCCAACATCACCCGCTCTTCCGCGCTGGCCTTCACGCCCAGTTTCCCGTAAGTATGCGTGAATTCCGCAGCAGCAGGGTTGGTCAGCATAGGGCAGTGGCCGAAAATTTCATGAAAAATATCCGGTTCTTGAATATAGTCCATGTCTTCTTTACGGCGGATAAAAGTTGCCGCAGGGAAGCGGCGATCTGCAAGAAGTGCAAAAAAGCGATCAAAAGAAATGAGCGCCGGCACCGGCGCAAGCGACCAACCCGTGGCTGCCTGCAAGGCTTTAGACACATCAGGGCACTGCGGAACCCGATCTTGCGGCAAATTCAGTTTTTCTAGCCCCGCCAGGTATTCATCGCAGGCCCGCCCCTGGACCGTGGCAAGCTGCCGCTTATACAAAAGTCCCCAGACTTCATCTTCTTCCTTCGTATAGGAGGCATAGCCCTGCGCGTCAACCGCTTTCGAGACGTAGGACGATTCTTTGTAAGTCATGGGGAGCCCCTTGTTTATGTGTATATACTTTAAATATATCGGGACAAAGCGCAAAGAACAAGCTCTAGCGCAGGACACCTGAAGCGGGTAAGATAAGCCCTGGAAAATGTCTGAATAAGGATATTGTCATGAGTTTCTGGCAAATTTTATTGATTGATCTGGGTCGAATCGGCATGGGCTTGGCTTTTGTCCTATCCGCGCTCATCGATTTTCGCTCGCGTCGCGCTATCTTTCAGCTAATGAAGCAAAAACATGTGCCTTTGCCCTGGATCTTTTTTGTGGGCGCCATTGTTTGGAAGCTGGCGACTGGCTTGCTCTTGATTGTTAACATTTTTACCGCCGCCGCAGCCTTGCTGCTCGCGCTCTATATTTTTCTCGCCAATCTGGTGTTCAATAATTTCTGGAAGGCGGATAAAGATCATCGGGACTTCAGCACTTATCTTTTCTTGGTATATCTGTCAGCCAGCTTTGGCCTCTTGGTAATCGCCGGAATGAGCCTATGACCTATTTCCGCTGGAAAATGATTATTCTCGCTTTTGTCGCGGTCATTATTACCTATATGGATCGCTCTGCGTTGTCCTACGCCATTACGCCGCTGCAGGCAGAGTTTGGCCTGACCAACACCGACTTTGGTCTCATTGCCTCTGCTTTTGGCGTCGGCTACATGCTCATGACCGTCATCGGCGGCGTTTTAGTCGATCACTATGGCGCACGCAGCATCTGGTCCATCTCCGCTTTTCTCTGGTCGCTGGCCTGCGGTGCCCTGGCTTGGGCGAGCGGTTTTGCCTGGCTTTTTATCTTTCGGCTGTTGTTGGGTATCGGCGAAGGCCCGAGTTTTCCCGCGCTGACCCGCGTCACAGCCGATTGGCTGCCGATCTCGGAGCGAACCAGGGCGCTGGCCTTGGGACTCGCCGCGGTGCCCTTTGCCTCTGTTCTGGGCGCGCCGCTGGTTTCCTTGCTGGTCTCCACGGTTGGCTGGCGTTACATGTTTCTCATTTTAGCTTCCCTGGGCATTGTCTGGGCCGTGGTGTGGGCTTTTGTCTTCCGTGACCAGCCACGCCAATTTAAATTAATTTCGCAGGAAGAGCTCACGTTTATCGAGAGTGGGCTGGAGCATGCCGGACGGGCTGAGCAGAAAAGCAGCTGGCGGTTTATTTTGTTCAACCGTTCTTTGCTGATTAATAATCTGTCCTTTTTTGCTTTCGGCTATTTATTATTTTTTGCCATCACCTGGCTGCCAGGTTATCTGGAACAAACCTATCATATTCATGTGCGCCGCGCCGGCTGGTTTCTGATTGCTCCCTGGATCACCGCCACTATTTTGATGCTCTGTGGCGGCGCACTATCCGACTGGATTTGGCGTAAGACGGGCAGCATGCGTTATGCGCGTTCCTATTTAATTTGGATTTGCCAAATTCTCTCTGCCATCTCATTTCTGCCGCTCCTCTTTTCTCAATCTCTGACGGTGGCGCTCTGCTCTGTCACCTTCGGCATCGGTTTTGGCATGATGCCGAACGCCGCCTTTTACGCGCTCAACGCCGATTTGGCGCGTGACCGTGCTGCAACCAGTTTGGGCGTGATGGACTGCGGCTTTGCACTTGCCGGCATTATCGCGCCGGTGCTGACAGGTTGGTTGACCGTTCTCACGGGAAACTTTCAGGCAGCCTTCGGCCTTCTGATCATCTTGACGTTTGGCTCCGCTCTCGCTGTCATCCTCTGGCAACACCCTGACAAAGATTAATTGTCAGGGTTTGTTCATTCCTAATTTACTGTGATAGTATTTCAATTAATTTGAAAGATATGATTATTTTTTGCACGATCTTGGGATATCGAAATATAAGGAGTAAAGAGCAATGCCAGGTGATCAATCCAATGATGCATCTAAAAAAGAAATTGCCGTCGCTCTTGCCGCCGGTGCGCTAGGCGCAGCGGGAACCGCCGTGGTGATCTCTGCCATTCAGAAATGGGCCGGAAAGAGTTATTCAGAAAAAAATATCGCCCGCCTCAGCAATTTATCTCATGAATTTAAGCGCCGTCTTCAAAGAAAGGAGGCCCCGCAGTTTTGGGATTTGACCAACCCGCATCTGCCATTTGGCCCAGGGGGGTGGGATAGCTGGATTCAGGAGCTCAGAGACGGCAGAGAAGCAGCAACGAAATTTCACACGCAAAAAGAAGCCATCGTTGAGCATATTGAGACTTACCTGTCTGAGCGTCGCAAACGTTGGGTGGGGAAGGGGTTCCACGGTGATCCCATAGATTTATTCATGGCCGAGTGGCTGAACTTTGCGTTGACCGAGCTCCCAACGTATGAATACGACGATGAGTCCCGCGCTAAACTCGATCGCCGACTGGCCTATCTGGCAGCGGTTGATGAGCATGTCAATATTTTTCAAATAGGATGGGTCACTCGTCGGCACAACAAATTTAGAGTGATAGACGGTATCCGGCAACAATTACGCGAGTGCTGCCGACTAGCGGAAATCGAAGCCTTGAGCGCTTGCACGCGTGACAGTTTAAGTGTCATGCGCGCCAAGATGGAAGAACTGCTGCTGTGCGGCGTGAAAACACTGTATTACCTGCGCGCTACCCCGGTTCACAAGGTGGTCCTTGATCTGGGAGCGTTTGCGCAGATTGAGTCGGACTCCGCTATTAAAGATAAGCAAGCCGAGGTCGATTATAAAAAGCTCCGTGATAAAACGCATACCGGCGCCATGCTGTGCGAAGTGATTCGCTTCGCGGGTCTGGAGGTCTTTGGCAAGCCGACGGAGCCGAAAAAAGACGCTTCACAACAAGAAAAAGAGGCAGACCCAGTTTATTTTGACGCTGATTTTTTCCCGAAGAAAATAGTGTGGCAGATCGAAAAGGCAGACTTACCGGTCTGGATGTCGAAGAAACCGCAAGACGTTGCGAAGAGCATGGGTAAATACCAGCGACTGGGGGAATCTCTTTTACGGCTCGCCCGGTTGAAAAAACTCGTAGACGACGCATTTAAGTTGGCTGGACTCTGTGGTGATCTTTGGGCCTGCGGCGATAAACGTGGAAAACAGTCTTTGTTGGGCTTATTGAAGCTGCTGAGTAGAGAGATTGCCACTTTTAAAGAGCGGTATACCCTTCTTTATCATGACCAGCAAGGCTGCAAAGAAGCCTATTTCCGCGACGTGCAAAGATTGGAGGCCAGCGCAGACGTCTGTCTTAATTTTGCAAAAGTCGGCAAACAAAAAGACAAGACCGTTGACAAGGTGCTGCCGGCTTTAACAGCGACTGTCAATAAACTAAACGAGAAAATTGCCGCATTTTCTAAGGACGATATTCGCAACGCCAGTAAAGATAAAGAAGACTTTTATGATCATGTAACCCAGTACATGAATAAGTATCACCCTGGATGCGCCGATGAGTTTGAGGACTTGGCAAAAAAACCAACCCGCGAACAAGAGCTTGCCGCTTTTCATCTGGATGAGCCTCTCTTGCAAGAAGAAAGAGTACGTGTCGGGACGGTGAGAGCCTTTTTTTCAAAATGGTTTCCAGAGCAGAGCTTCGCCGCTTGGCGGGCGGAGTATTATGTGCGGTTTCAGGGCGAATATAAAAAATTAGCCGAAGCTCTCCTCGATTTTGACAAGCAGCTTGAACCTCCTCTATCCGGTCGGCAGCTACCGCTTGCGGCTGCCGCTGTCCAGAAGCAATTGGAAAATATGAAGCAGCAAGCTGAAGCGGAGCGCCCAAAGTGGGGCTGGGGCTGGTTCTATATACGGGCAGGTTGGCCATTCAAGCGCTCGTTGAATAAACAGTACGGCCACCTGCTCGCGGAATTTAATCGCCTGGCGGAAGATGTTAACGATTCCTTGGCAGAGGCCAAACGACCTTCCCCGCGGGCGGAAGAAAAAGAGGCTGATGAATCGCCGAGAGATCAGGTTGAAGTAAAGGCTTCGTTGTTAGTGAGAGCGCCTGCCCTTTCAAAAGCAGTGAATCAGCGTTGCTACTATCAAGGCACTAAGCTCACGCTTTTTCACGCGCTCCATCCCGCGCCGCGTGGGCCCGCGGAGGAAAAAACCGCTGCTCTTAGGCTCCCACCTCGTGCTAAAATAAAAGCAGAAATGCTCAATAGGGAGAGAAAAGATGATCAAACTATATTATTGGACAACGCCAAACGGACACAAGATCACGATATTTCTCGAGGAAGCCGGCTTGCCTTATAAAGTGATTCCGGTCAACCTCAGCAAAGGCGAGCAACTCGCGCCGGCTTTTCTGAAAATTTCCCCCAACAATAAAATTCCCGCGATTGTCGATGAGAGCCCGGAGGACACGAACAAACCGCTGGCGATATTTGAGTCGGGCGCCATCCTTTTATATCTAGCCGAAAAAGTAGGACAATTTTTTCCAGTGGACCTGCGTGAGCGTTGTCAGGTGTTGGAGTGGCTCTTCTGGCAAGTCGGAGGCTTGGGTCCTATGGCCGGACAAAATCATCATTTTGCCAATTTCGCGCCGGAAAAAATTCCCTATGCCATTGAACGCTATGTTAATGAAACCACGCGTTTATACAAAGTATTGGACAAGCAGCTCGAGGGTCGGGAATTTATCGCTGGCGCCTATTCTATCGCGGATATGGCCTGCTACCCCTGGGTTGTGCCCTATGAGATGCAAGGGCAGCGCCTGGAAGACTATCCCCATCTGGAAAAGTGGTTTCACAGCATGAAAGCGCGCCCGGCCGTACAGCGTGCTTATGCCGTCGCGACCGAGCTTCATACCTGATCAAGATTATTCTTTTAACAGCGAGCGGATATTATTGTCGATAATGTCGAAGCGATCGGCACCGTAGCTGACATAGACCACATTGCCTTTCTTGTTAATCAAATAAAAGCTTGGCCAGCCTTGGACGTTGTAGTTTTCCCAGGTTTCAAAGTTATTATCCATGGCGACGGGATAGTGAATGTCGTATTTGCTAACAGCATCCTTCACCAGCGTCTGGTTCTGCTCTTCATCGTTTTTAGGCGAATGAATACCAATGATGAGTAAGCCTTTGTCGTGATAACGACTGTACCATTTGTTTACAAAGGGCAGGGCGGTCTTGCAGTAGGGGCAGGAAGACGTCCAAAACTCGATCAAAATGACTTTTCCCTGCATATCACTGAGTTTAATCGGGTCGGAGTTAACCCAGGCGGTAATGCCCATGAGCAGGGGCGCCGGGTAGGGGGTCTCTACGCCATTAATCAGGCTGGGCGAAGAATCTGCCGCAAAAGAGGCGCAAGTGCAGCCAAGAAGCAGGAGAAACAAGGCCCGTTGAAAGTACTGCAGTGCTTTGATCCGAATGTGTTTCAGCATGAGAGACTCCTGTCTTTTTTTCAATCATAATGACCTTTTAGCTAAATGTACATCCTTCTGTTTTTAGTGCTAAAATGCCTGGCTTAGAATGAGAACTATAAAGGCCAAATCCTTGACTAAAGAATATAAATTACATCGGAAGTTAAACGCCCGCTTAATCAACATGATCGCCATCGGCGGCTCCATCGGCACCGGTATCTTCCTCGCCAGCGGCAACGCCATTCACACGGCAGGCCCCGGCGGCACCATGCTGGCTTATCTGGTCGTCGGTCTCATGGTTTACTTTCTCATGACCAGTCTGGGTGAAATGGCTTCTTTCATGCCTTCCACCGGCTCGTTTTACGTCTACGCGAATAATTTTGTCGACCCGGCCTTTGGTTATGCTCTGGGCTGGAATTATTGGTATAACTGGGCCATCACCGTTGCCTCGGAAATTTCCGCCGCTTCGCTCGTTATGCAGTTTTGGTTTCCGCATACTTCTCCCTTCATTTGGAATGCGCTGGCCTTCGCTCTTTTCGTTGGCTTGAATGCGCTCTCCGCTCGCGGCTTTGGCGAGGCGGAATATTGGTTTTCGTTTATTAAAGTTTCCACCATTATCATTTTTATCATTACCGGCACGCTCATGATTTTTGGTTACATGGGCCATGAGCACGTGGGTTTCAAAAACTGGTCGATTGGTTCCGGCCCCTTTCAAGGAAACTGGACCATGGTGCTGGGTGCGATCATGATTGCTGGTTTTTCATTTCAAGGCACCGAACTGATTGGCATCGCGGCAGGGGAGTGTAAAGATCCGCAAGAAAATATCCCCAAGGCCATCAAACAAGTTTTCTGGCGCATCTTGCTGTTTTTTATCCTTTCCATTTTTATTATCAGTTTACTGGTGCCTTACACCTCGCCGGAGCTGGCCAGCTCCGATGTGGAAATGAGCCCCTTCACGCTGGTGTTCAAGCAAATGGGTATTCCCTTTGCCGCCTCCGTCATTAATGCCGTGATTCTCACCGCAATTCTCTCGGCGGGTAATTCCGGAATGTACGCCTCAACCCGCATGCTCTGGTATATGGCCAAGAAACGACATGTGCCGGAAATCTTTGCCCGCGTTAATCGTCGGGGTATTCCTATTTATGCTCTGGGTGCCACCACGCTGGTTTGTCTGCTGGCCTTCCTGTCGTCTCTCTTTGGCAATGGCACCGTTTATTTCTGGTTGCTGAATGCTTCGAGTCTCTCAGGCTTCATTGCTTGGCTCGGCATCGCGATTTCCCACTATCGTTTTCGTAAAGCCTATGTCACCCAGGGCCGTGACCTCAAGAAACTCCCCTATGTGGCCAAAGGCTACCCTTACGCGCCCTTACTGGCGTTTTTCCTCTGTTTGCTGATTATTGGCGGGCAAAATTATCAAGCTTTCCTCGGCAAAAACGTTGACTGGCATGGCCTGATCATTTCTTACGTCGGCTTGCCGGCTTTTATTGCCTTGTGGTTGGGATATAAATTTTTGAATAAGACAAAACTGGTCGATTTGAAACACGCCAGCTTCGAGGGCGAGCTCATCGGCGTGGAAGACGAAGAAGTCATTCCCCAGCCAGGCTAATATGTACCCCCTTCCTCCACGTTTTTCGTGGAGGAAGGGGTAGGGGTAGGAGGTAAAATTTTTTTATACTTCCTACCAGGTTGTTCGGGCAATCACGATTACTAAAAGGAAACCACCATGCGTAAATCTCTAACTTTGATATTTCTCCTCTTTACTATCCTAACCCTCTTCGCCACCACCGCCGAAGCGGCGCGTTTTGGCGGCGGTCGCAGCTTTGGAGCCCAACGCTCCTATTCCAACTTCACGCGCTCGGCTCAGCCGGCTTACCAGCAGGCGCGTCCCCGCTCCAGTTGGGCGGCACCGCTTGCAGGGCTCGCCATGGGCGGCCTTCTGGGCTATTTATTCATGGGCCACGGCGTCGGCAGCGGCATGTTGTCTTGGCTACTCATTTTCGGTCTTGGCATGATGATCTGGAGTTTCATGCGCGGCAGGCTGCAAACGGCGGCACAAACGGCTCGCCCTTACTCCACGGCAAATGGGCGGGTTTTTGAAGGTCAGTCCTATTACACGGGGCCCCAGGCTACCACCGGCGGTTCGGCCATGATTTATCCTGCCGGCTTTGACGCGACGACGTTTTTGCGCGAGGCCAAGATCCAGTTTATCCGCCTGCAAGCGGCTTATGATGTGAAGGATACGAACGACTTACGCGAGTTTACCGCGCCGGAAGTATTTGCTGAAATTCAAATGCAACTTGAAGAGCGTGGCGATGATCTCAATCATACGGAAGTTGTGTCTTTGAACGCAGATTTACAGGATGTGACAACCGATGGCCAGGGCACGCTCGCTACGGTGAAATTCTCCGGCGTGATTCGCGAAAATCGCAACGCCGCCTCCAAGTTTTTTGACGAAGCCTGGCATTTCCGCAAGGCAAGTCAGGGCAAATGGATTGTCGCAGGGGTTCAACAAACGCAGCAATAGAATTTATTTCGTTTCCCACCACACATTGCATTTCTCTTGTGCGGCAGACTTCAGTAGTTCAATTAAGGGGAGGGCGCGGCTGGCCATGCTGACGCTCTCGTCTCCGAAGGCGGCATCTTGATTTGCCTTGGGGGCTTGTTTCGCTTTACCCGCTTCGACGGCTTCTTCTAGGCGTTCCAGCGCCGCGGGTACGCTGTCTGCTGAAATCGCGCCTTTGGCGGCATTTTGGCAGCCCATCATTTCCAGGAGTTTCGTGCCGACGTCGCCGAAGACGGTGACATTGGCATAGGCTTGGCAACTGAAGGTCATGAGCATGCTTATTTCCTTATGAGAGCGTATTTATTTACTATAGCTGCTAAAAAAAATTTTCGGAAGTGATTTCAAAACGAAAATAAATAGCATAAAGTGAAAGAAGGTAACCCCTCATTGGCATACAAGGACGTGAGCACTTATGAGAAAACCAGGTTTCAGCTTGGGTTTAATTATTGTTTCTAACATCTTGATTATTGGCATAAGTCTGGTTTACGGACTGCATGTTTTCCCCGTCCAGCAAAATGAGAAAAACCTCAACCTCGATACTACCACCGACGATTTTCGTGATTTGACGATTCAGTCGCAGAATTCTTAATGCACCGGCTCAACAATGGCTAAGCCCGGTTGCTGCGCGAGTTCTTCATCTTGGAGCGCTTTGCTGTTGACCAGCTGCGTCACGCAGCTGTCCGACCAAACATTCAAGGCGGTTTCCAGCATGTCGATCAGACTGTAAAAAGGCAGAATGATGCCCAGCAAATTGATGGGAACATTCATGCTGGCCAGCAAGCTGGCGCTGAGAAAGAAGCAACCCATGGGTACGCCTGCGTTACCAATGGCGGTAATGGTAGCGACCACCACCCAGAGACCCAGCGTGCCGAGGCTCAACGCCATCCCGTTATTTTGCATCAGGTAAATCACCGTGGTGAAAATAAAGGCGGCGCAGCCGTTCATATTCAGGCTGGTGCAAAGTGGCAGCACCAGACGCGTGATTCGCGGATTGAGTTTTAAACGACGCTCGGCGGTTGCAATCGTAACCGGCAAGGTGCCCGCCGAAGATTTCGAGAAAAAGGCCAGTGATAAAGCCGGCAGCATTTTCCGCATCACCGCAAAGGGGGGAATCTTGTTCAGCTTTAACCAGGCAGGCAAAATCACAAAACCTTGCACCAGATTCGCTAGAACGATAATCAAGAGATATTGGCCAATGCCCTTCAAATCCATGCCCTGACGAAACTGCGCGACCGTCACACTGATAAAGCCAAACAGCCCGAGTGGAATAATGGCCACGACCCAGCGGGTAATCACCATAAAAATGCCATGGATCCCTTTAAAGAAATCCGTGATCGTTCTGCGCGGTGCTTCATCGGGGATGTAGCGTATCGCTATGCCGATGAGGATGCCAACCAGCAGAACGCCCATGACTTGATGTTCTAAAAAGGGCGAGAAAATATTCTCTGGCACCAGGCTGGAAAGATGCTGGAGATAACTCAAGGCGACCGGCGCTTGCTGGCTTGGGGGCAGGGCGCTGTTCACATTGCCGGGCCGGATTAGCAGATAGAGCAGGGCACTGACCAAAGCGGCAATAAAAGTCGTCGACAGCGTATAGAGAATGGTTCGTTGCCAGATTTTTTTCATCGCTTGGTCGGCGCTATAGCCAGACAGCGTAACAATCATGGAGAGCGCGATAATCGGCAAGCTGATGCATTTGAAAATGCGGATAAACAGCTCAGAAACAAAAGCCGCAAAAGCCTGCAAAGAGGGGATTTCAGAATAACCACTGAAGATTCCGAGCAAAATGGCAAATAAATACATCAGACCGGCGTGTCTTAATTTCATGAAAGAGAGGTTCGCTATTGAGTAGGGATGCTCAATAATAGCTCTCTATAAGACAAAAATCCACCTGTTTAAACTTTATACGGATTCAAGTATGGCTGCAATCCCCATCCCGCCCGCCGTGCAGATGGATATTAACCCCCGTTTGTTCTTCTCCTGCCCCAGCAGCTTGGCCAGGGTGCCCACCAGACGCGCGCCGGTGGCGGCAAAGGGGTGGCCCACGGCAATGCTGCTGCCGAGGATATTCAGCCGTTTGCGGTCAATGGAGCCGAGCGGCGCAGATCTTCCCAGGACCTTGCGGCAATATTCTTCTGATTCCCAGGCCCGCAAATTACACAACACTTGCCCGGCGAAGGCTTCATGAATTTCGAGATAATCAAAGTCTTGAAAGCTCAGCTGATTGCGCGCGAACAGTTGCGCAACGGCTTTCGTCGGCGCCATCAAAAGACCGGCACCATGCACGAAGTCCACGGCCGCGACTTGCACATCAATAATTTTGGCCAAAGGCTTTAAATTAAATTTAGCGGCGCTTTGTTCATCACCCAGCAAAACGCAAGCCGCTCCATCGCTAAGCGGGGAGCTGTTCCCTGCGGTCAAGGTCCCATTAACGGGATCAAAGGCGGGTTTGAGCTTGGCCAGCAATTCCAGAGAGGTGTTCTCTCTCACAATGCCGTCGCGTTGTATGCCGCCAAAGGGATGAATGAGATCATCAAAGAAGCCTGCTTTATAGGCTTTGGCTGCATTCATGTGCGAGGCCAGGGCCAGCTCATCCTGTTCTTGTCGTGGAATTTTCCACTCTTTCACCATTAACTCACAATGCTCGCCCATGGAGAGATGGGTGCGCGGTTCATCGGCGGATGGAACTTTAGGACGCAGGCTGGCGGGGGTCAGGTGGCGCAAGGCTTTCATTTTTTCGGAAAACGTTTTGGCTTTCTTTAATTCAATAAAAAAGAGTTTCAGGGAGTCGGAGACTTCCAGCGGCAGATCGCTGTTGGTGTCTACGCCGCCGGCGATGCCAATGGAAATGGCGCCGGTAAAAATTTTGAGGGCGATTTGCCAGGTTGCATCCAAGCTGGTGCCACAGGCGCGTTGAACATTGTAAGCGGGAGATTCGGGGTGCAATTCAGTGGATAGCAGGCATTCGCGGGCGAGATTCCAGTCTGCAGAAGAATTAATCAGAGCGCCAAGAGCGGTATCGCCAATCAGTTGTCCCGACAGCTTATATTGTTTGACGAGACCATTGAGCGCCGCGATCATGAGCTCCTTGCGAGTGAATGCGGAATAAGTTGTTAAGCTCTTCACAAAAGGGATGCGCGCGCTGCCCAGAACATACACTTCCTTGTTGTCTGATTTCATTTTCCTTCCTTTTATGGCCAATTATTCTTTAAACAGCATATCATAAAATTTGTGGTATGCTGGGCTATTTTCCGGGGTTTAATACACATGAAGCACTACCAAAAAGCTACTTTTCTACGCAGCGTCGCCACCCTCGATCAGCTTCCGCCAGACCTTGGCAAGGAAGTGGTTTTTGTCGGCCGCTCCAACTCCGGTAAATCCAGTGTGCTCAATAAGTTGACCCAAAATCAAAGTCTTGCGCGCGTCAGCAAAACCCCGGGGCGCACGCAGCTGCTGAATTTTTTCACCCTCGACGACACCCGCCGTCTGGTCGACTTGCCCGGCTATGGTTATGCGCGCGTCCCGGATGAGGTGAAAGAGCGCTGGGTCGAAACCCTAGACGGCTACTTTAAAACCCGCGATTGCCTGACCGGCATCATCTTGGTCATGGATATTCGTCACCCCCTGCAGAGCATGGACCGCAGCATTCTCGATGCCAGCGTGCAGGCGGAATTACCGACGCATGTTTTGCTGAACAAGGCTGACAAGCTCGGCAGCACGGAGCTCCGGAAAACAGAAGAGATGGTGAAGCGGGATCTGGCGTTTTACGGGGAAATTATCAGCTACCAACTGTTTTCCGCTTTGAAGGGAACCGGGGTCAAAGAATTGCAAGCCGTTTTGAATAAGTGGTTTGACTACTAAAATCATCAGGGCCTGCTGAAGAGCAGGCCCTGATGAAATAGTTTAGCGGCGATCGCCCATGAGGCGCAGAATGCTGAGAAAGAGATTGATGAAGTCCAGATACAAAATCAAGGCGCCGTGAATCGCGCCTTTTCTAGCGTCATCATCACTGGTGAATTGATACTGCAAGGCTTTGATCTTTTGCGTGTCGTAGGCCGTCAGACCCGAGAACACCAGCACGCCAATCGCTGAAATGGTCAATTGCACGGAAGTGCCAGCCAGGGCTGGGATGAAGAAACTCAGTAACATCAAACCCAACATGCCAAAAAGACCCATGACGCAGAAAGAGCCAATGGGGCCGAGGTCACGTTTAGTGACGGCGCCATAGACGCTGAGTCCCGCAAAAGCGAACGAGGTGGTGAAAAAAGCCAGCGCGATGCTTTGCATGGAGTAAGCTAAAAAGAGCATCGAGAAAGTGACGCCGGTCAGCGTGGCATAGAGTGCGTAAATGGCGGAGGCCATGGCGACACTCATGCGTTGCACCGCCGCGCTGAGCGCGACCACGGCGATGAGCTGGGCGATCACCAAGCCAAAAAAGATGCCGCGATTTTGTGCCAGATACATAACCAGGTCAGGCTTCGATGCAATCACAAAGGCGGTTATACCGCTCATGAAAATCCCAGCCATCATCCAGAAATAAACTCGGCTCATAAACGAGGCCGTGCTCACTGACTTGCTGCGTAAAATGGTGTAGTTGCTGCGGTTTGGGGATTGCATGGAAGCTCCTGAAAGAAAAAAAACACAGCGTAAATTCTAACGTATCGCCCCCCCAGGAGCAACTCAACTTGGATGCCGGTCTTTTTTTAAACAACCGCGGCATGGTATTAATCTGCGATTTTGCCATCATTTGCTGCTTTATTGAGCTAAATAAGCGGGTGGAGTCAATAATAATAAGAAAAAAATGATAAAATAAGAAGATAGGGATGGAGAATGATTTTATGGGAAGAATCCTCATCATCATCTTAATGTTTCTCTTGGCGCTCGGCTCCCTGTCGGGCTATCTGATTTTAAACCGGCTGATCATTGAGGGCAGCCTCAAAATTGCGGCCGGTGAAGTTCAAATCGCCCAAGGCCAGCAAAAACTCGCCAGTGGCAAAGCAAGACTGGCCAACGGTGAAAAGCAACTCCAGAGCGGGAAAAAAGTATCAGGTCAATTGAGCGATTCCACGATGGTGGCTGCTGTCACTGTCTTTCCCTTGGCGATTGCCGCTTACGCCGGCAGGCATGTGGTTAACAGTAAGTTGGCCGAGGGCGATAAGGAAGTGGCTGCCGGCAAACAAAAAGTGCAGGCGGGAGAAGAGCAGCTCGCCAACGGCAAAAATGAATTGCAACGCGGTATCGCACGCTTAAATGAGGCCAAATTAATTCGCATTCTCTGTGGCCTCGGCGCCATTGTTTTCACGCTGCTCGGTCTGTCGATGGTTCATCGATGGAGAAAGACCCTGTTTAGCCGTCGCTCGAAATAGAAATAAGCCCTCTTCTCACCGGCTCTATCTGCCCTACGCTAACGCCATCTCCCGGTAACAGAAATGAAGGGCTTGCCTGCTGGCGGGGGTAGGCTTATTGATGCTGCGGCTGGGCGTCCACGCTGCACTGAGGGCGAAGGCGGTAGTATGGCGTCAAAGTAAGCTGTTTTTGGCGGCATGTTGCTTGCAGCCGGCGTGGCGGTTACCAGTGGCGGTAGCTCTGGGGTTTTGTTCTCGGAACGCCTAGGAAGAGGCGGCAGAACTTTGAAAGGCGCCCGGGTAGGGGTGCCTCTATCGGAAGCGGCAGGCACTAACGGGCTGACACGTTTGGCATGGAGAGGGGTTTGGACTTTAAGTGGTGGCCGCACCGGTGTTTTTGGAAGTGTCCGCAGCGGTGGTAACTCTGGTAACGCTTTTCGTTCTGTGGGGCCGCTGGTGAGTGCTGAAAGAGTCAGCGCTGTGGCACTTGCTGCGGTCAACGTTGGCGTTGGCGCCTGCGGCGGCAATGTTGAAACAGCAGGGATAGCCTGTATCGCGGCCGGAAATGAGCTCGTCATTTCTTTAAAATACTTTTCCAGCAAGGGCTCAGAGAGTTTGCGCTCGCGTTCCAACTGGCAAACTCTCACGCCGGCACCCCAGGCGGTGAATAGCTTGGCTGATTCTGGGCTCCTGTTGGGCGCCAGAGGATTTTCCATAGCTTTTTTCGCTGCTTTAAATTGATCAGCAAGCGAGGGTTTTTCAGACTCTTTATAAAGCTTGCACATGTCTTCCATGAAGGGAGAGTTCAAGGCGTCGCTGGCGGAGAGCCTTTTCTTTGGATCAATGACCAGCATTTCTCTTAATAACTCAAAGGCCATTATCATCCAGCCTTTGGATATTCCTTTGGCTTCGAAAAGTGGAATCATTGTATCTATAAGATGGTCAAGCTTCTTTTTTCTGGCTTGTTGTAATAGTGCGATTTCTAGCATGGAGTAAGTCGAGGAACTTTTATCTTTAAACAGATGGTCGAGATCGGCGATGCTTCCAGTCAGCTCTAAGAAGATTTTTATTTGTTCAAACTCATCGTCACCTTGCAGCGCCCATGCTGCAAAGGTAAGACCTGCCATATTCAGCAGCATACGAAGAAAGATAATCCCAAGGCTCCAGACATCGACGGCGGTGGTATATTCTCCTCGTGCGAGGACTTCCGGTGCGCGGTAGAAGCGCGTGACCACATAAGCGGTTTTTGGACAGACGCGAGGCTCTGAGATTTTTTCTTCTTCCTTTGTCGGGACGTTTAAACCGGGTACTTTAGCGATGTCCGCCGCTAGAAAATCAGGTTCGCCATCGATTCTGCATAAGTTGAAATCAATGAGCTTCACCGTGCGATCTTTATTGATAAGGATATTGCTTGGCTTTATGTCACGATGAATGATGTTTTTTGCATGCATGTACTTCAACGCGGAGAGAGCTTGATACAGCGTGCTTTCAATGGTTGCGGAGTTCAGTCTTTCTTTGGCCATTTTTTCTTGAAAATTCATTTCCATGCTTTCGAGAGCAATGCTTAAGGATTTGTTTGAATGAAGCACTGCTTTATACATACGAATAATATTGGGATGGTCAAACCACAATAAGAAACCGAGCTCTCTTGCCATGCGATTGCCGTCTTTGAGGTTGAAGTAAATATGTTGCATCAATTTGACGGCGTATTTTTCGGGGCCCTTCACGCCTTTATATTCGCATTGATAGACGGCTCCGTAAGCACCTGAACCCAATTCACTTAAGACCTTATACCCGAGCCGATCATAGTCTGCGACTATGGTGGCTCCAATGATCTTCTCTTGAGAGGTGAGGGGTCGGTTGTTCATTGGCTGCAGTCTCGTTGTGGGTTCTAGTCTTAATTTTGTTTAGGGGGTAAATTGTAGCAAGCGGGCGGCTCATGGTCAATAATTAATCACAAGCTGCGCAGCTTTGGCAAGCCTCGCGGGCTGTTAATTTCTTCCCGCGGGCGAACGGTGATTTTGACAGTACCGTTCTTGGGCTTTACCGCAGGTAAGGCTGATGGCGTAGCGCCTGGGCGTCTTGCATCAAAATAAGCGATTGCTGGCGGCGTGGTGGCAGCCTGGGCTCTTGTAGTCGCCAGCGGGGGAAGCGAGGGCTTTGCCTCAGGCAATGAAGCAAGTAAAGAAGCAAGCCTCGGCACGGCACGATAGGTCTTAGGATATCCATTGACCATCTCTTCCAGATACGCTTCTGCCAACTCTCGGTTTTCCTTTGGCTCGAGCTCTAATTGACAGAGTCTTACGGCGGCACACCAAGATTTGAAAGCTCTGGCTACGGCTTGGGAAAAGGGTTGTTTCAAGGTTCGATCAAGGCACCATTTGTGTACCAGGGGATCGGACATGACGTCTTTCACGCTTTTTAACTGAGCTGAAAGCGAGGGTATTGAATCTTCCTGAAAATACCGACAGGGTGCCGCCATAAAACCATGCTTTAAGGCATCTTTGGCGGTTATTCTGTTCTTAGGGTTGAACGTCAGCATTTGCTGTAATAAATCGAAGGCGTTTTCTATCCAGATCACCGATACGTTTTGGGCTAGGAGTTTTTCTCTGATGAGCTTTATGAGCAGATTAAGCTGCATTTTTCCTGCATAAGCCTTTAACTTTTTTCGTTGCTTGGGATCTTCTAAGCTCTCGAGGTCTTCTTTGCTTGCAACAAGCTTGACGATGCTTACCAATTCTAAAAGTTTATCTTTATGTCCGAGTTGTTTCTTTACCTTAACAAGTTCCTTGTCTAGCTTTGCCATATTCAGTAGCGACTGCAAAAAAATGATTCCACAGCTCCAGATGTCGATCGCAGTAGAATATTTGTTCTTGGCAAGCATTTCGGGTGCGTAATATCCTTTCGTCCCCACGCGCGCGGTCTGGGGGCGGGGATGCGGCTTTTCTTCCTCATCTGCAGGGATCAGTAAGCGTGGCAGAGCGGCGACGTCATCGGCTATCACTGCGGGTTGGCCTTCTATTGTGCACAGATTGAAGTCGATCAGTTTCACTTGACCATCGCGGTTGATTAAAAGATTGCTCGGCTTGATGTCGCGATGAGCAATGTTTGCCGCGTGAAGATACTTGAGCGGGCTGAGGATTTGATACAAGGTGTTTTCAACTTGTTTCGCGTTGAGTCTGCTGCTATGCAGTGTCTCTCGAAAGTCTGAGTCCATGCTTTCGAGAACGAGGCTTAAGGAGACTTTTAAGTCGCCGCTCGCATACAAGATTGCATCAGGCATACGAATAATATTAGGATGATCGAACATCTGTGTGAAGGCAAGCTCTCTCTCAGCGCCCCTGAAAGCACTGGGTGTACTGCAAGCAAAATGAGTTACTTTGGTAGCGAGTATTTCTGTGCCATTCTCTGCTTTGCGCTCGCATTGATAGGCCGTTCCATAACCGCCTTGCCCTAGCTTATCTAAGACAGCGTATTTTTCTTTATTAAACTCCTCGAGTGTTCCTTGGCCTAATGCTTTTCGCACCGCGACTGGCGTTGCGCGATATAAGCGCTGCTCAAGGGTCAAGCGTGGCGTCGACAGCGACGACTGTGATTCCGAGCGTGAGCTTATATCCTCATCCTCACCCTGAGGGGGATAGTGCGGTGTGCGCGGCATCGACATGGGGCGGAACCTCGTTTTGTATAATGGTTATTTAGTGTGTAATTGTATCAAATATATACAGTGTGGTCAATAAATAGTCAATAATAAGTCAAAAAAATGGCCTAGTATAATCAGGGGTTTAGCTCAAGGCCAAAGCGTCACATTTTAAAATAGCGCGACCAGGCGCAAGGTACCCGCCCAGGACGGGTTGAGCTGAGGGCTGGCGCCCGGGGTCGGGATGTAGGAGAGAACGGGTTCCAGGTAAATGCTGCTGATAATCTTCGCCTGATAATAAGCCTGAATAATTTGCTCCGTGCGGCGACTATAAATTGCTTTATTCAGCCAGGAAAAAGCGGTACCGATTCCCGCGGAGTCATTGGGTCGTCGCGGCATGAGGCCAAAAGCCGTGAATCCCAGGCCAATGTATTTCGTCATGCTTAAAACATGGGAGCTGTTGTCGCCGAACTGATAAAACATAGAAATGCCGCTGGTATCTACACTGGGGTGCCTGTACCACAGGCGCTGGGTGCCAAAAAGATAATAGCCCGTCGTTCCGCCCTCGGATAAGTTTCCGTTTTGCACTAAGCCGGATTGGTGCCAGAGACCCAGCCCAATATTGCCTGGCTTATTAAATTTTCCGAATAACCACGCCAGCCCCGTTTCACCAATATGCAAATAAGAGCCATTGAAGGTGGGGCCGGTGAGGCCCGTTTGCTTGCCTTGGGCCAAATTCCCATCGTAGACGCCATAAGAGGCATACCAGCGTCGTATCGGGGTAAAGTTCAGGGTGATGCCGTAAGCGGAATTGTAGTAACCCGGCAAGATGCCCAGCATGCTGGAGTTAACAAAAATAGGCGTATAAATTAACGAGGTTACGGCGGGGATGAATAATTTGTCTTCTTTGAGAGAGACGGGCTTGATGACATTATTGAAGTCAATGGTGGGCACCGATTTTCCGATGCGAATAAAGAATTTATCCTCGAATAAAGCCTGACGGAACCAGAGTTGATAGAGCTCCGACCGATTCAGGGGAGGCGGGCCGGGCAAGCTGTTATAGCCCTGAATGCTGCCGGCTTGAGCATTGGTGTTTTGGCCGTTAAATTGCAGGAATTCCGCACCAAATAGGCCACCCTTCCAGCCGATTAGTTTTTGGGTATCCACGGTCGCATTCAATAAGAATAAGCCATTGGAGGTCCAGCGTTGCACGTTGGGTATGCCGCCGGAGAATAAGCTGTTGGTGTCGGCGACGAGGGCGCCACCGATGCGAATGCCGTGATTGTCTTTGATGCCCAGGGCTTTCTGAATGGAGGCTTGCAGTTGACCCGTGCCGGAGACTTGATTCACGGCGGCGGGGTTAGCGCTTATGCTGTCGACAGTGTCTTCTTTTGCCCATGACAGGCCGCAGCACAGGAGGAATCCTGCGCAGACGGCGAGAGCGCGATAGAGCCTGATTTTCGTAAAAAATTGAATGTGCTTAATTCCATTTAAAAGACTCTGAAATTATACACTAACTTCTTCTTTATTTCTTTGGTAAACCGGATTGCCAAAAATATAAGTGGCGGCAATGTTCTCTTCGGAGCCCAGCGTCATGATAATGAAGAGTAGCTCAAAAATATCACTGACTTTTTCCCGACGGTATTTCAAGTAAGAGGTGGCATCCGGGTCGATGACAATGAAGTCGGCTTCTTTGCCCGGCGTAAAATTCCCAATCTTGTCGTCCAGGTGCAGGGCTTTGGCGGCGCCTAAGGTTGCCAAATACCAGCGCGCCATGCTGGGTAATTTAACGCTGTTGAGCATTGAAACTTTATAGGCGTCATCCATGACGGCAAACATGGAAAGACAGTTGCCGGCGCCCCAGTCTGTGCCCAGGGTAATTTTGTCGGTGTATTTTGTGGCGCGACCATAATTGAATAGGCCACTGCCTAAAAAGTTATTGCTCAAAGGACACCAGGAAATGATGGCGTTGCTGCTTTTCATGAGCTCCATTTCCTCGTCGGTCATGTGAATGCAATGCCCGAAAACGCTGCGGTCCGTCACCAGGCCAAAGCGATCATAAACACCGAGATAATTCTTGCTCCAGGGGTAGAGCTCTTTGATGGCGGCAATTTCATTGAGGTTTTCATCCAGGTGCGTTTGGATGTAGCAGTCCGGATTTTCTTTCTTCAGCGCGCCGCAGAGCTCCAGCATTTTTTCCGAGCAAGCCAGGGCAAAGCGCGGGGAAATACAATAGGAAAGTCTATTCTTGTTATGCCATTTTTCAATGAGTTTCTTGCTCACGTCGTAATTTTCTTCCGTGCTGAGTCGCAGGGAATCCGGGGCGTTAATGTCCATCAGAATGTTGCCCGTGATGAAGCGCATGTTGCGACGCTTTAACTCCTCAAAAAAGATGTCGGCCGCCGAGTAAAAGAGCGGGCCATAGGAAACGGCGGTGGTGGTGCCATTTTTAACCAATTGGTCGAGGAAAAAATTTAAGTCCTTTCTGGCACTGGCGTCGTTGCTGTAGGTGCTTTCAGCGGGGAAGACATAATTATTGAGCCATTCTAAAAGCTTTTCGCCATAGGCGGCGACAATCGCGCTTTGTGAGGCGTGTTGATGGGTGTCAATAAAGCCGGGTGTGATGATTTGGTTTTTGTAATGTACGACATCCACCCCGGTTAATTCTTTTTTTAAGTCGGCATAATTTCCAACGTGGGTTATTTTTCCCGAATCCACAATGAGGACGCCGTCTTCTAGCAGCACGTATTGATGATCGCCGCCTTTTTGCAAATCTTTATTGACGGGGAGATTCGCTAGCAGGGCCGAATCTTTGAAATAAAAAATGATGCCACGATAGGCTGATTTCTTATTCATGACGAATTCCTCCTGATGTGCGCACTTATTTAGAATAAGTATCTTTGACGAAAGAAACTAATAAGACGGCGAACAAGATGCAGATGGGCAGGATCCACAGATTCGTGAAAAACTGAGTAGAAAAAACAGTCACAAAGATATAGGGCAGGAATAAGAGCAGCGTGTTGACTAGGAACACGGCGGTATTCACCATGCTGATCGCGACGCCACGCGTGTTGTCTTTTGATAGTTCGCTGGCAATCGTATAAAACAGCATGGAGCCGGACAACAGAAAGCCGATTAAAAAGGACACGACTTTGATGATCGCCAGGGTTTGAATATCGTAGTGGGGCAAGTAGATGCCGAGCAATAAGGCCATGGTTCCCAGCACCAGGCTGAGATGAATGATCTTGACCCGAGATTTGGCACGGTTTGAGAGATAGCCAAGCAAAGGGGTGCCAATACCAATACCAAAAAAGATCATGCCGCTGACAATCACAGCTTGGGTATTTGCGACTTGATAAAATTGCTGAATGGGCGCGTACCAAAAGCTGGCATAGGCGAGGAGCACGCCAAAAGAGGCGGCCGCCGCGATGGTGCAGAGCCAGAGCTGTTTATTTTTTAAAACAACCGCCAAGGATTTAGCCAGCGAGAGCGGGCGTCCGCGTTTATAAGTGGCTGGCGTTTTGACTATGAGAATGGACAAGACGAAGAGGGCGAAGCCAAATACGGCAAGGACGTGGTAAATATCATTCCAGCTATAAACTTCCAGCGCCAGGGTAAAATAGTAATGGATGATTCCCGCTGAAATGCAGGAAATGGTTTGCGTCAGGCCAAAGAGAACGGGAAAGGATTTTGCTCGGAACCATTGCGAAATGAGGACCGCTGCCGCTATAAAAGCAAAAGAGGCGCCTAAACCTTGCACAAAATTCGATAGTGAGAAAATAAGAAGATTATCTGAAAAAGAGATAATGGTGTTGCCGAGCGCTAAGAGCAAAATACCGCCGCTCACTACAAAACGCGCGTTAAACTTATCGAGTAGGTAGCCGGCTGGAATTTGCATACAAGCAAAGCCGAGAATAAATGCGCCGGTCGCGAGAGCGACGGTGAAATCGGTTGCATGCAGCGATGCCTTGATGGGTGCGGAAAAGACGGCGGCCGCGGTATTTAAGCAGAAGGAGTAAACGACAAATAAAGTGGCGATGAGCCAAACGAGGACACCCCGAATTTTCTTGTTCATTTGAGCTCCTTGCCAGTCGGCGTGCGAATTCAAAAGTCTTTGAAAACACACTCAAATTAAACTATAGCGACGATGAACTTGAAATGGAGTAAATACAGTCTCTATTATAACATATTTTCTTGTACTTAAGTCCCGCCCAGAAATCCGAAAAACACACCCTGCGGATCATATTGAGCGCGGATTTCTTCTAGCTTCTTCCACTTTTCAGCTGTGTAGGATTCTTTAACGCGCGCGTTATCTTGCACAATGTCTGTTTCGCCGATGTAGTGCGTGCTGGTGAAAGGTTTGATGATGCGAATGACTTCGTCCTGCCATTTGAAATTGACCGCATCGTCTTTTTCGTGCTCCCAGATAACCCACGACCCGCCGTAGGAGCTTGCGTCCATCGAAAGCGCGATATCCTCTCGCGGCTCCAGTAAATTATGCTGACCGGTGCTTTGGCAAAATACGATGACGGATTTGTCGGAAGGGGCGTCAATGAATTTGTCGCACAAAGCCACCAAGAGATCACTGGCTTTGGCGTTGGAGCATTGGTTTTCGCATAGATTGCGGTGATTTTCGGGCCAGGTGATTCCGGAAACCTCGGATAATTGTGCGAAACTGCTTGCTTGATTAATCGATTTAGCCAGACACTTTTTAACGAGTAAGCCTTTCTCTAATACGCCGAGAGCGGCTTCCCCCTCCGCCGCGGTATTCGCGAATGCGACGGCGCTGATCATGCACAATTTGCCATTATCTTTTTTGCACTGCGCTGCCAGCTCCGGCGGCGCTTTAATCAAAAAAATAGAGAGTTCAACCATGCTGGGCATGGTCCAGCCTAGCTGCGTCACTTCATCAACCACTGCACGCAGATTTTCCAAAGAATAAAAATAAGTGCTCGTCATGATGGCTTTCGGCAAAGCGTAGCATTGAAGATGATAACGCGTCGCAACGGCAAACATGCCCGGCCCACAGCCTCGGGCTGCCCAAAACAAATCCGGATGTTCTTTGCTGCTCGCGGTGATCTTCTTGCCATCCGCAGTGACAAATTCAATGGCTTTGATGCTCAAGCAGGCCGGTCCCCACTCGCTTATGTTCCAGGACATGCCACCATTTAACAGGTAGCCGCTGGCTTTAACAGTAGGGCAGTGCCCGATAGGAAAAGCGAGATCGTATTGACCCAGAAAGTGCGCGAGATCCTGATTGCTAATCACGGGCTGTATCAAGGCGGTTTTTTCGGCTTTATTAGCCGAGCAAGCGTTTAACTTGGATAAATCAATCGTGATGCCCCCGTTGCGCACCGCCAGGCCACACCAAGTATGACCGCCGCCATGAACGGCGACTTGAAGTCCATTCTCGCGCGCAAAGTTGACCGCCGCAACGACGTCATTATCATCGTGTACCGTGACAATCGCATCCGGCAAGCGATTGGGCTTGATCGCATTCCATACCATCGCATCTCGAACAGCGAGAAACCCGGGGTCCGTTTGCAGGTGGAGTGACCCTTTTATACTTTGGCGCAATGTGTTCCAGTCCATGGTAAAGCTCCCAAGCGGGTCTTCACTCTATTTTAACCTAGAGAGGGATTGTTTGCGGGTTTTCCTAACTAGCCCTCTCTTTGTATTCGATTTTCTACTTGGTGTCAGCATGGATTTTGTTATACTGAAGTCTCACAGGAAGTTTAATTTTTCTAGGAGCTTAAAAATGCGTAAATTTAAAGTACTTATTATGTTTATGACGGTGCTTCTCTCGCAGCAAGTCTTTGCTGCCGATTCTTCCGCTGATAAATCATGCTCTACTATTGCGGATGCTTGTTTGGCGGCGGGTTTTGTCAAAGCGGAATCTGCTGGCAAAGGTATTTGGACGGATTGCATGAAACCCGTTATTTTAGGAAAGACGGTCACCGGCGTCAAAGTGGATCCCTCTGACGTTAAATCTTGCCGTGTTAATAAAATAAAAGAATTCAAGGCGGAATTGAAAGAATTCCAAAAAGCTAATTAATCTAGCTTACGTTAGCGACTCAGGTGGGGCGCGCTTGTTTTTAATTCAAGCGGCCCAGCTGGGATGTTGGATTCAAAGAAGCGCAATTGCGGTTTGCGTTTTTCTACTTGATTTGCTTTATCCGCCACCGTTTTAAAATGAGAATCTTTGAAAAACCGATGAATGTCCGTTTTGTTCTTTTCCGAATAAGCTTTTTCCTGCACCATGTTTATGATCCCAATAAGATCATAAGGTGTGCGATCATCTCGGGATCTGTCGGAATATAATTCATTATGGAAAATAGAAATTCCTTTTCCGAGCGTGCTTAAAGGCGGTAGACCATATCGCCAGCCATAACTGGCGCCTAAATAGGCGGACTGCAAGATGGAGTAAAAGGGAAGGCAGGTAATGCCAAGAGCAAGGCGCAACTTCGAAGTATGCATTAAGCTTTCAAGAAGTCCGACGGAGCCAAAAATTAAAAAGGTTCTCACTAAAAGCATGAGAAGAGATGTCACCGTCTCAAGCAGCGTGAAAAGAATTCCGATTGATAAACCCAGGAAAAGCCCTGCTGTGGCATGCGTAAATTGAGCTGCTTTGTTGCGCGACACAGAGGTTAAGATTTTCTCGTCGTCTGATAGGATCGGCTTAATGAGGTTGGAATGCATGATCGCAAAAGCATTCTCATGATCGTTAGAAGCAAGAGCTTCCAATGACAGCGCCGGTTTATTTGTAAGTTGATAAAAAATTTGAATATCATATTTATTTGAACCACGCGGCGCTTGCATCGCTTTTGGAGCGGCGTTCACCCACAGATGATTTAATCTTTTGTCCTTCAGGAGATGATAATATTTTCGATTGACGCGCGAAAAGTTCGCAAGTTCTGCTAGCGTTGAAAACGCGAGTACGACACTCATGGCGTCCAAGTATAAAATGGAAAGTTTAAAAGGTAAGGTGATTTGTAAGACGCGCTCAATGTTCTGTTGCCTAATTAAGATCCGCAGACTTTTTTCGCACGAGTCCTCTAATGAAGCATCGCCCACTGTCCCCGTCAGATCATATCCTGTTTGGCTTCTGATCATCATATGCTACATTCTCGTTTTAAACCTGATGGATTAAGTTTAGAGGGGTAGCAACAATAAGTGAAATCAATTGATTATATGATCTTAATAACTATATCTTATTAACTATAAAAGAGAAAAAGCGCTATTTTTTATGGAGCTGATTCGGTTTATAAGACCGTCACCGTTTTCTGTTTGCTGAATATCTTTTTAATATGAGTTGCCATCTCTTCTAATAACGCTTTTTTAGCCGTAGAAGACCGCCAATAGAGTCCGATTGAACGCGCAGGTTTGGGAGCAGTAAATGGAATGTAGGTGACCCCTTCATTTACCTGCTGAGCTAGTTTCGGCATTAAAGTGACCCCGTTGCCGGCAGCGACCATATTCCGCAAGGTTTCTAAGCTCGTGGCGCGAAAATTTTGCGTCTCCGTGGCTTTTATTTTTTGGCAGAGCGCCAGGGTCTGGTCACGCATACAATGCCCCTCTTCGAGTAGGAGAACGCTTTGTTTGGCCAGGTCATGTAGTTCCACGGTTTTTCTTTTCGCTAAAGCATGTGCGCTGGGTGCGGCAAGTATAAATTCTTCTTTAAATAAGGGTGCGGCGGTAAACTGCGTCTCTGCCACGGGAAGGGCTAAAAAAGCAGCATCTAATTTGCCTATTTTTAGTTGCTCAATGAGCGAGGCGGTCTGCCCTTCAATGAGATAAAAAGAAATTTTTGGGAATTCCTTTGCGAGAGAGGGAATAATAAAGGGCAGTAAATAGGGCGCCAAAGTAGAAATAATCCCGATTTTTAACTCCCCGCTATAAGGGTCTTTTGCTAACTTCGCAAAATCGCGCATTTCTTCAATTTGATTGAGGATGACTCGCGCCCGCTCCGTAATGGCAATGCCAATATCGGTTAATAACACGGATTTATTGCTGCGTTCTAATAGCTTCACGCCTAACGTTTCTTCTAATTTTTTGATTTGCATACTGAGGGCAGGTTGACTGACAAAGCAAGCCTCGGCCGCTTTTCCAAAATGACGATAGTCACTCAAAGCAACCAAGTATTGAAGATCGCGTGTATTCATCGGCTGTCGCAGTGATAAGAGTTAGTTATCTATATTATAGCAACTATATATTATTCTTATCAACCACAATAATAGTAATTGGTGGAGGCGGCGGGAATTGAACCCGCGTCCGTAAGCACTCGGCCTTTGGTTCTACATGTTTAGCCTTATCATTTAATTTAACCTTTTCGCCCCCGATAAGGCAGGGTGCGGCAAAGGCGAGCTCTAGAGATTTAACTCCGCAGTCTCGAGCAGACCGCAGTGCGAGCTTGTGAGTTATGACTCCTCAATGTTCACTTGCGTGAACTCCGGCCGCACAAGCATAGCCGGTGAGAAGCTCGCTGCTGCCTCTTAGGCAGCCATCGCGGCGAACTCCGAAGAGTTCACTGCGAAGCGAGAGTTGCTGTAGTTGGCAACTATATGTTTTGTAACGTGTTTAAAGAGGTCGTTACACCTCCACATGCCCCTCAGGTTTTGCAACCCACGTCGAGACCAGGTCGCCCCCACTTACATTATAGTCCTATTTATAGTGTTATTTTTGACCGAGCGGGGTGGGTGCTTTAAAGTAGTGCTGTTTGATATACTGCTAGTGGAATTAAATCTCTAAAGGAATAAACATGAAAATGAATGTGAAAGCAGTCGCCGTAGCGGTGGCGACTTTAGGCTTGGTTTGGTCTGCTAGCGGAAATTGTCAGCCGAGAGGTTGGGTGCAGCCGGATATTCAAGCCGAAGCCCTGGCGGCGCATAACAAATGGCGACATGAGCATCACGCGCCCAATCTCACTTGGGATCCTAAATTGCAGCAATACGCCGAAAAATATGCCAAACAATGCATCTTCAAACATTCCAACCCGCCCTACGGTGAAAACCTCGCCTCGGGTTATCCGACGATTACTGCCGCAGTAAACGCCTGGTATTCTGAAGAGAAACTTTATTCCTACCGTCACTCAACCTATGTGCCGGCAGCGGGTCATTTTACCCAGTTGATCTGGGCTGATACAAAACGCTTGGGTTGCGCCGTTGTGGCTTGTAATGGCGAAAATGGCACACCGGGAAAATATCTGGTCTGTGAATACGATCCGCCGGGCAATATCACCAATCCCGGCTTCTTTCAGAAAAACGTAATTCCGAAAGAAGCGGGCTGGTATTAAACGGTATTCTGGGCTTCATTAAGAACGCCCAGAAATACTTCGCCATAGCGCTGCAGCTTACTTTGCCCAACACCGGATATGTTCTCAAACTCGGCCAAGGTTTTGGGTTTTAGCGTGTGCATCTCAATCAGGCTGCGATCATGAAAAATGACGTAGGGGGGCACGCCTTGTTCTTTGGCCAGCTCCAGGCGTTTACTTTTGAGGGCTTGCCATAATTCATCGTGAGGGATGGGGCTGCCGGATTTGGTTTTTTCAGCCGATTTCTTGCCTTTTTTCTTCGTTTTTTCCGGATCCACTCGCAGGGCGATGGTCTGCTCGCCGCGCAGCAGAGGCATACTCTTTTGCGTTAACTTGAGTGTGCCGTAACCTTGTATGTCGATGCTCAGCATATCCGCCGCGATCAGTTGGCGGTAGATGCTTTGCCATTGCAGTTGCGTGTGTTCTTGTCCAATGTTGAAAGTTGACACTTGATCATGGCCAAAACGCTTAATTTGCTCGGTCGTCTTTCCAAGCAAGACATCAATCAAGTGCTTGGTCCCGAAACGCTGCCCCGTGCGGTAGACACAAGACAAGGCCTTTTGCGCGGCAATTTTTCCATCCCAGGTTCCGACCGGTTCCAGGCAGTTGTCACAGTTCTCGCAGGTGCCGGTGTAGGTTTCACCGAAGTGATGCAGCAGAACTTGGCGCCGGCAGAGCAGGGTTTCACAAAAACCGAGCAGGGTGTCTAGTTTGCGCCGTTCCAGGCGTTTGTGTTGTTCGTCGGCTTCGGACATATCCAGCATGCGGCGCAGCATGATGACGTCACTCAAGCCATACGCCAGCCAGGCGTTAGCCGGCAAGCCATCACGACCTGCGCGGCCGGTTTCCTGATAATAACCTTCGATGCTTCTCGGTAAATCCAGATGCGCGACAAAGCGCACGTTCGGTTTGTCGATTCCCATGCCAAAGGCAACCGTCGCGACCATGAGCACGCCTTCCTCTCGTATAAAGCGCTGCTGGTTCTTTTGTCGCACGGGTTGTGTAAGGCCGGCATGATAGGGAAGGGCGTCCCAGCCTTTTTCTTTAAGCCACTCGGCGGTTTCCTCCACTTTTTTGCGAGACATGCAATAAACAATGCCGGCATCATTACGATGCTCTGCTTCCAGAAATTGATGCAATTGTTCGCGGGCACTTTGTTTTTGTACGACGCGATAGCGAATATTAGGTCGATCAAAGCTGGTGATAAATTGCTGGGCGGAGTGCAGGTTCAGACGTTCGATAATTTCCTGCCGCGTCGGCGCATCCGCGGTGGCCGTGAGGGCGATGCGTGGAATGTGAGGAAAGCGCTCATGCAGTATCGAGAGCTGCACATACTCCGGCCGAAAATCATGTCCCCACTGCGAGACACAATGTGCCTCGTCAATGGCGAAGAGGGCGGGCTGGCATTGCTCTAGTAATTCAAGAAAGCGTGGGGTCATTAGGCGTTCAGGAGCAACATAGAGCAAGTCGAGTTCACCTTGCTGCAATTCCTGCTCCACTTGATAAGCTTCTTGCGCGCTCAAACTGGAATTCAAAACTGCCGCGCGCACATTAAGCTGGCGTAAAGCATCAACCTGATCTTGCATCAAGGCAATTAATGGCGACACGACAATGCCAACGCCGGGACGCGCGATGGCGGGAATTTGGAAGCAAAGCGATTTACCGCCGCCGGTCGGCATTAAAACAAAAGCATCTCGCCCCTGAATGAGGTGTTCGATAATTTGTTCTTGCTGACCGCGAAATTCGTTATACCCATATACGCTGCGCAAAATTTCATGGGAAGAAGTCGTCATGCCGTTTTCCTTAAGGTTTGCTGTGACTGAAAGAGCGGGGGGAAGTCGCCATTCTAGCTCAAATTAGATTAAATTCAATTGCTAAGAGTGTCTAAAAAAAGAACCGCTGTTTCATAGTATAATGAAAGTATTCATTCTAAGGTGCTTTTACCATGACAAAGACAAGCGAACCGCGTGGCCAGCTCGTGACCCGCATCGTCGCCATGCCTGCTGACACCAACGCCAACGGCGATGTCTTCGGCGGTTGGCTGGTGTCCAATATGGATTTGGCGGGTGGTATCGAAGGCCGCCGGCGCGCGAAATGCCGCGTGGTGACGGTCGCCATTGATGGTATGAAATTTCTCAAACCGATTCGCATCGGTGATACCGTGGGTTGCTACGTTGAGTTGCTCAAGGTGGGTCGTACTTCCATGGAGTTTAAAATCGAAGCCTGGGCCCTGTCTTTTTACGCGGAAAAACACCAGCAAGTCGCTGAAGGTCTCTTCACGTTTGTCGCGATTGATGACAATGGTAAGCCTCAGCCCGTCGACCGCAGCTGATTATCCTCGCACCCGTACCCACTGCCTATCCGGCATTTGACAGGCGGTCGCGTCAAATTGCTCCCGCGTGCCATACCGTATTGAGACAAAACGAAAATCGCGACAACTCGGATTGCCATTGAGAGAGTAGAGGTTGCTGGTTGGTATCAGTGTGTAGCTGCGATACGTTTTGGGATCTTGCCACGTTTTCGGCGGGTCTACCGGGTTACTCTCCAAAATAGGATGCTCCGGATAATGGTCCGTACTATTGATATAATGCCCAATCCCCGCGCCGATTAAAGCGCCTGCCGCCGCGCCAATGGCGATATGCACGCCATGCTTGTTCCCGTCCCCCATCGCATTTCCCGCCAAGGCTCCAAGCACAGCCCCGCTGGCGGCGCCGGCGAGGGTGTTTTCTGATCGGGTATTGGTGGAGCAGGCCGTCAGCGTAAAGCCGGCTAAAATAATAATGGGGGCAAGTAAACGTTTCATTTTAAGCCTTCTCTTTGCTTAACGTGGCAATTTCTCGGTTAATCGTAAAACTGAGGGCTGTCCGGATAACCACAATACAGGCCACGATACCGACGCTGTAATAATCGGGTGCCGTGGTTGTGCCGATGAGATCGGCGGCGATGATGAATTCCAGTCCCAGCAGTAAATTGCGCCCCAAATTAAGCCGTATGGCATTAATCTGCACGGCTTGTTTCGGCTGCTTATTGCTGATCAGAGAGTGAATATACTGGCCGATGGCCAGCAGAATGCCGCACAAGATTACTAAAATGCCGGCGAAAGAAATAGCGTGTTGAATAAAGAGTTGTAGCGTGTGCAGGTCGAGCGACATCATGCAAGCATCCTTACTTGGGGAGTCCTTGCCTATTATCGGGGTTCGGGGGTTTTATTTCAATAAAAAAAAGGCCGCATCACTGCGGCCTTTTTGTGCCCTAGGTTGAGCGATTAGACTGAACCTTGGGGGAAGTACTGCTGGGGATATTCAGGGCAGTGCTTGCAGCAACAGTTGGACTGGAACTTGCTGTAAGGATCTGCTTTGTCGCAAGCCGTGTCAAAACCGGCAGAAGCAACGTTCAACATGCCAAACAAAAGAGCAACCGCGTAAACCGCTTTCAATTTAGTAGATAACATGACAACCTCCTGTTAGTGGATTCCAGTAACAGTTTATATTTTAACATTTTATTTGGGGTGGAAATAGAAGCCTGGCTGTAAGCTCTTGATTGCAAATTTAAATTAGAATTACGGTTGATTAAAGTAAATGCAGGCTATTTTTTATCCCGCTTTAAATTCAGGCGCTTACATTTTTGGCGACAATGGGTGCTGTAAGTGGGGCCTTGGGGTCGCATCAGGCTTGGCTTCTAATGCAGGCCTAAACTGGCCAGGACGGTGGTGGGCAACGGCCTCTTTCGACAAAGCATCTTCTGCAAGTCTCGCCAAAGTGGCGGCTTGAGCTTGCAAGATTTTCGGGGAGCGAAAATCATCAGCCAGCTCATGAAAAAGGTCGAGAATTTCTGTTAATACAGTCGTTGGCTCAACACTGCCCCAGCTTTGATAGACGATGAGTTTTTCAAGTTTCTCAGTCAGGTAATCTTTCAGTATTACCGACTGCACTCGCTCAAACCAGATTCCTTCGTTGAGCTCTCCGTCTTTTTCATATTTACTTCCGTATTCCTCTTTTTCCGCCGGTTCATTTTTTGCCGTATGGTTAATGAGAGCTTGAAGCCAGATCTTCATGGCTGCAACGGTTGTGATTAGGTTTTCCTTAGCATTAACCATGCGCTTCTCAAGATTTTGATAGGCCGTGATGACGGGATCCGTTAGTGGCAGGGGGGCAGTGAAACCCCTGGCCGCTTTAGAGGAGGCGGCCATCGGATGGCGTTGACGAGTGACGGCCAAGCGAGGGTGATCCCGCAAGTTCTGCAAAGAAGTAATAACATCTTGGTGGGTCAGATGGCGGGGGTCGAGGTCATAGTTGTAAGTTTTTAATAGTTTATAAATCGCAAGCTTAAGGCGCAGCTCTTCTTGGCTGTCGCGATGTTTCGGATTAAAAAATAAAAGCTGTCGAGAATACTCACCCAAAAATTCCAAGCTGCTTATGAGGGTTTGGTGGTGTTCCGGGGTTTCTTTCTGGCTTACCTTACCTTTAAATTGGTTTAGCTCATAAAGCTGACGCAGAAGGCGCTTTTCATCGAAGGTTTGATGAAAATAGATTTCTCTTCGATCGGCTCTTCTTTCAGAAAAACTGCTATGCATGGCGTGGACTCTGTATTAAAGGGGTGGGCAAAGTCCGTTTCAGTTCAGGAAACCGTGGCGCTGCCTTTGCTTCCGCTGTTGCATCAAGCAGAGACGGCATTTTATCTAAATGTTGTTTGAGTAATTTTGGGCAATAGGGATGCGCCGCTAAGCTCGCTAAGATGGGCTTGATGTCGTAAATGATTTCCTGCGCGTCAAAAAGATCGCCGCTCAAGTACATACGTAACCGATCGTAATCGCTCTTTATTGCAACTTCAAAGCTACCTTTCTCTTTTACATAGGCCATTGCCGCCTCAAACCATTTTTTCATTTCAGGGAGTAAGGCTTTTAGAGTGGCTTTGCTTTCCGTGATGTTTTCATAAGCCCAGATGACACTCAGAGCTTCTTGAGTGGGGTTAACCACAACAGGTCCTGAGAAGAAGGGACGGACAGGGATCACGTGAGGCTTGCCAGCGCTCAAGTTGAGGACAGTTGGAGAGCTAAGGCGATGAGTCGGATTGCTCTCTTTAACTTCCCAAACTACCATTTGCTCGGTGGGCTCTGGCAACAGAGCATTTTTTGTAAGTCCCGCGAGGGCCGTGGCTTGTAAGTGCAAGACTTCTGGAGCGGGATAGCAATAGGCCAGGTCAAGCAATAGGTCCTGGATTTCCGATAAGCACAGATCAATATCTGTGTTACCCCAGCTTTGATAAATAATGATCTGCTTGAGTGCATTCTGAAGGTGAGATTCAAGAGATTCTGCATCTCTTCTCAATATTCGTATTTGAAATTTTGCATCCGAACTTAATCCTTGCTCACTATCGATGGAGGGTCTGTTTTCTATTGTACGGCTAATCAGAGCTTGCAGCCAGATCTTCATTGCTTCCATGATGCCGGCTAGGTTATTTCTGGGGTCAACCATGAGTTTCTCAAGGTGATTATACCTCGCTATGATGGGGTCGATCGGCTCTAGGGGTTTAACAAAGCCTGGAGTCTTACTAAAGCCGAACATACGATAACGCTCGCGAGGCGTTACCCGACAAGCGTAATTAAAAAATTCCTGCAAAGCCTGGATCACAGTATGATAAGACAGAAAGACTGGATTGTAGTTGCGGTTACAGTTGTTGAAAGTCTTCAGTAATTTATAAATAGCAAACTTGAGGCGAAGGTCCTCTGGGCTGTCTGGAAGCGTGGGATCGAAAAATAAAGTACGCTGGTTCGCATCATTTTTCATGACATTGATGCCCCACGGAAGCAGAACCGCATCAACCGACAATAAATTGCCAGCTAAGACTGTAAGAGCCTCGAAAGCAAATAATACTGGGTAAAGTATTCTGGTAGCATAAAAAGCGCTGGTGTTTCTCCGTGAAAACACATCTAAGAACTCCAGGCTGTCCTTGATCGTTTGCTGGAGCAGAGGATTTTCTTTGCCGCTGATCCTACCCTCCAGTTTCATTACCTCTTGAAGTTGGGTCGAGAGGCGGCTCTTGTCGAGGGTTTGAGGAAAATAGGTTTCCTCGCGCTCGGCTCTTCTTTCCGAAAAACTGCTACTGCTCATGCTCATGGCGATGTCCTTGATGGTTTCTTTTATATCAAATTAAGCCGCCCATCTTGTCAGAAAGCAGCCGTTAATTCAATTCTCTTTACCTGGCTCTGATTCTTTGCTAAGAAAGAGCCTAGGCTTCTTATTCTAACGCTTCACGAAAAAAGGATTTTATGTGAAAAAAGCACTCTTAAGTTTGACTATCCTCGGTTTTGGCTTGACCTCATTCGCCTATGCCAGCGACGCTGTCTCGACTATCCCGACGCCCACCTCCGGATTCAGCGTAAATTTAACCGGCCTTTATCTGCAGCCAGGTGCTAACAACCTAAATTATGCCGTTTATACCCACCCCTTGCCGATAACGACCCCGAATTGGTCGCAGGTATCGGTTAAGCCGGGTTACACGCCTGCTTTGAATCTCGGCCTGCAATACAATTTTGCGGATCCAATGAATAAAGCAAACATCGATTGGCTGTATCTTAGTTCGAATAGCACTAATTCATTTAGCTCTTATGGCGTCAACGCTTCTGTCGCGCCCCCTTATTATTTTGGCCCTCTCGCACAAGCCTTGGTGGGTACCAATGCAACCAGCAAAGTTCAGATTCAGCTGGATAATATCGCCATGACCTTGGGTCATTTAATTAATTTAGGCTTGAAGATACAGGTTGACCCCTTTGCAGGTATTAGCGGGACCTATTTGAAAGAGGATATTACTTCCACGTATATGGGCAACGATTCCAGCGCGAATCCATATACGGTTACTTCTTATAATACGTCTAAATTTACCGGCATCGGGCCACGTTTTGGTATGAATGGGTCTTTTTTCATAACGAATCGCTTCGCCGTCAGCGCCCGAATTGCCGCCTCTCTCTTCGCCGGCACCATGAGAACGTATACCAATTTTAGTTCTTTCGGCGCGGGAAACCATGTGGCAGCCTATACCGTGCTGGCCAATCAAAGCCAAAATAGAGTAGTGCCGGAAGTGGATAGCAAATTAGAAGTCAGCTATTTGATTCCGATGCGAGGCGGTAAATCAAATTTAACGCTCGCCGCAGGCTACCTCTTCTCCGCTTACGTCAATGGCATTACCCAAGTCGTTCCCACCGCTTTAGTCCCGGGAGCCTTTAATGGCGGAACCCTCGCCGTTGAAACCGCAGGACAAACGCAAAGCGATCTCGATCTCAACGGGCCTTACGCAAGCTTGATTTGGAAGTTTTAAAAAAACAACAAGTTATAAAGGAGGCCTCGCTAGATGTTATAATAATAACATCTAGCGGAGGTTTACTATGAGCACGGACGTGGTCAAGTTATCAAAGCTCCCTATTGCAGGCGTCATCGCAGAAACTTGGAGGAAAGTAAAAGGGATGAAGTTGGCCTATTTAGGCGCTCTCTTGGTTTCCTTTCTTACTCTGATCGTTATTATCCTCGTTCTTGCCGTTTTACCTAAATTTGCACCTACTCCAATTCCAGTAGCGGAAACTGTTGTAAGCACCTCTACTGCAAGCACAAGCAGTCCCGTGCTGCCTGTAAGCGCTACTCCCGCGATAGGCGATAAAGCAACGGATGCCGCCGTGAACGCCCCCACTGTAAACACAAGCAGTCCCACGCTGGTTGTAAGCCCTGTTCCCGGGACGGGCGACAATCTTCAAGCTTCCGACGCTCCCAAGAAAGCGATGGGAAGAATACTAGAGCATCCTGGCATTTTACTCCTTGGTTTTGGTTTGGCATTTGCTATCTACTATATTTTATTTTTATTGATTACTTGCGTGGCCCGCTTAGGTGTCTATCGCGCTTTCGATTTACCTCTTTCTTCTAAGAGTTATTTTGCGCCTTATGTAAAGTTCACGCTGGTCATAACTGTTTTTCTCTATTATATGTTTTTGTATATGAGCCTCATTTTCCCAATTTTTCTACCCGTGTTTGTCGCCGTATTTTCCTTCGCCTACGCCACTCCACCGCTCGCGCTAGCCGCAACGGTACTCATGACACTACCAGCTCTTTTTGTCCTCGTTCGCTTGGAGCTGGGGCTGCCGATTATTCTCCTAAAAGAAGGTGATGTATTTACTGCCATGGGAGAATCTTGGCAATGCACGCGGCATTATTTTTGGCGCTTGCTCTTGTTGAATGTGATTAACGTGCTCCTGATTATTGTTCCTCTTATCCCGCTTTTTTTATTGAAACAGTTTAATTCTGGGGTAATGATAGGGCTTGCTATAGCAGGAGTTGTAATACTGTTTTGGACGATACCCTATGTCGGTATCAGTTTTGGGGTGATCTATAAGCGGCTCAAAGCTTAGCAGAAGACTACTTCTTCGCTGCAGCCAGTAGCCTATCTAACACATTCGCAAAATCAGCAATTTCCTGCTTGCTGATCTTATCCGGCCCACCCGTAATGGTGCCACTATCCCGCAACTCACTACTCAAGTTCCGCACCGCCAGCCGCCGCTTAATATTGCTCTCCGTATACAACTCCCCTCGGGGATTCACCGCAATGCCTCCTTTGGTGATCACCGCATCGGCAAGAGGAATGTCCGCTGTAATCACAATATCTCCAGCGGTTAGCTTTTCAAGAATTCGATTATCAGCGACATCAAACCCTTGGGTCACTTGTATGCGGGTGATAAAAGGAGAGGGTGGCGTTGATAAAGGATGATTCGAAACCAAAGTAACCATAATCTTCGCGCGATTCGCCGCACGATAGAGCATTTCTTTAATTATCTTCGGACAAGCGTCCGCATCGACCCAGATGTGCATGTTTGATTAGCCAGTAAAAAGACTGATTTATGGACTACATTAGTGGCAGCGATTAATTTATGCAATATCGCCGGAGATATAAATTTTAATCAGCCAATAGAATGAGCGATGAATCAAGAAAGATCGGACATTTTATAGGTTAAAAACCAACTCTAAAATAAATAATAACTAAATAATCAATAATATGCAGAGGTTAAAATCGGACATAGTATAGGACATGCTTTGAGCACTTCATGTTGAGGGGATGTGATAATTAAAGCAACATCAGATAAATAGGTCAATTCTTGACATTGAGATGTGGGGCTGCCAATATTCCCTACCTTTCTAGAGGCTGTATTGCCCCATATGCACAAATCTGACGTCCGGAAACTCTTGTCATTTTATTTGGATTGTCTTGAAGAAGAAGACCTGCGAGGCCTTAACTTCAATCTCGCGCAAATGAATCAATCTTTTATTTTAGGGAATGATGGTTCGTTTCTTTTAACGAGTAAAGAAATCCAATTTCCTTCTGAAGATTCTTACTTTTGGCGGCGCCATGAAACAGATTCGGACGAGCCGGAAAGACTTCTTCTAGGTTATCCAATTTTGGTGCATGAAAATACAGTTTCGCCTCTCTTTTTCCTAGATGTAAACGTCAAACTTTCAAAAGAAAATTGTTTTTCTTTGTCTATCGCTGACGGTTCTTGTTATTTGAATCATCACTTATTCGGGAAGGGGGAGCACGACATCGAGAGGCCGTTGAAGCTGCGAGACGAACTTGAGTGCGACCTCTCGACTTTGCAGGAAAGCCTCTCACTAGCATTAGAATATTTGAATGTTCACCCTGAAGAATGTTCTGTGTTAGAGAGCCAAGAGCTAATTGATTCCAAACAAAGTAAGCCTCGCTGGGGCAGAAATTTTATACTGTTTCGTGGAGGGAGGTCTGCGGTCAATGCAATGCTGAGGAGAGATATCCACACTTTTTTGAAATATCCAAGTTTCATTGAAAATATCGATGGCACAGCGCTTGAGGCACTTTTGAGGCCAGGTCTACTAAGCGCATTATCCATCGATGTAAAATCCAAATTTTCCTTCTTGAATGACGATCAACACAAAGCCAGCAACGCTGGCCTTTCGCAAAGGCTTACCGTGATCACGGGTCCTCCAGGAACGGGAAAGTCCCAAGTTGTCGCGAACATCTTAGCGATCTGCGCGCTCAATAAGAAAACGGTCTTGTTTGCCAGTAAAAATAATAAGGCAGTTGATGTTGTTTACGATAAGCTGCGACAGATGCTGGGTGAAGGTCATTGGCTTTTACGTCTGGGAAATCGCGAAAAAATTGAAGAGTGTCAGGAAAGAATCTTTGCTCAATTAAGCGCTGCCCAAGAAAACGCTCCTCTCTCTGATGGATTAAATGAAAGCTTGTTAGAAGTGGATCAAAAACTGGCTGATATTTCAAATTTGATATCTCAGATAGAAAAGCAGCAGATCCTTTTGGCAGGTCTTGATGCTAAAATTCGCGTCTTAGAAGGTAAGTTGGACCCCTCTTGGGTCAATCAAATTGCTAGTATCACCTCCTGGGATAAAAAGGATGATCAGATAAAAGCGGATATGGATAAGCATTACAGACGCTTGGTGGGTCTGACGGGTCGACGGTTTTCTACCATTTGGCTAAGGCTGGTATTTTTTTTCGCCTCAGCTCGTTTGAAGAAATACTATTCGAATTGCATTGAAATGACAGCTTCTATATATCTGGGAAGCAGCAATGATGTCCTCTCGCTCTTACATCAGAACGATTCAATTTCGGGTTTGTGTGATACGTATGAAAAACTTTCACTCCTTTTAAAGCTAAAGTATCTGTATTTTGAAAGGGAGCGTGTTGAAAGAGTTCTGTTGCAACTGCCTTCCGCGCTAGAATTAAAAACTCAAGAAAACACTGAAACTGAAAGACTAATTAAACTCTATCGACAAAAACTTAGCATTTCTTGGGATTCTCGAATCCAAGAAAACCGTCCCCGGCTCTTCGCTCTTTGTCGTCGATTTTTCTCTGGCATTCAAAATCCCCCGAATAATCGCGAAGGATGGAAAAAGTTTAGTAATGATTTTATAAGTCTGCTAGATGACTTCTATATTTGGATCGTGACGAATCTTTCAGCTCGAAAATCGATTCCACTTGAAGCAAAATCTTTTGATGTGGTCGTAATCGACGAGGCAAGTCAGTGCGATATTTTATCGGCTTTGCCTCTGCTTTACCGAGCCAAGAGCGCCATTATAATTGGAGACCCCAACCAGCTTAAACATATAACTTTGCTGAGTGCTAAAAAAGAAAAAGAAATTGCGAAAAAACATGGAGTGGAGAGTCTATTGCCTGACTGGTCTTATAGGCGTAAATCGATTTACGACCTTGCAGAATCCAGGTTGTTGGATACGGGAGGGCAACCCCACCTATTGAGCTTTCATTATCGCTGTCACCCGGACATTATTGGTTTTTCAAATTCCACTTTATATCGAAATAAACTTTCGACTAAAACGGACCTCCTTGAACTTCAAAAGAAATTCCAAAAGGAAGAGTTGGGTGTCTTTTGGCATGACGTTAAAGGATCTGTTCCGCATTCATTGACAAGCGCTTGCAATTTGGAAGAGGTCAATCGCATCATGGCTCTGATTGAGGATTGGCGTCCTTCACTCGAAGCACAAGAAGTCAGTATCGGAATCGTGACTCCCTTTAGCAAGCAAGTCATAAAGTTGAAAGCCGCTATTGATGCCAGAAAAAAACGATGGGGGGAATCATTCGCGTCCTCTATCGTGATTGGCACTGCGCATCGCTTTCAGGGGGATGAATGCGACCTCATTATTTTCTCTCCAGTTGTTGCCCCAGGAATGAAAGCACATTTAGCAAATTGGGTTGCTAGCACGGAAGAACTTTTAAATGTGGCTATCACGCGAGCGCGAGGGGCTTTCCACGTGGTTGGAGATGAAGCGAGCTGTCGAGCTGCAGGTTTCCTTTTAGAGCAACTTGCTATTTATATCCAAACCTGTCGCAGCAACAAGGTAGGGCAATTTAGTTACGAATCTCCCGCTGAGGAGGTTGTTGGCGAGATTTTATCTTCATTTGGATTCTCTTTCTTCACGCAAATCGAAAAGGGTCCCTACAGGTTAGACTTCGTAATTACAACACTATTTGGAAATAAAATTAACTTAGAAGTTGATGGCCGACAGCACTATGGTTCTGAGCAGGTGGCAAAAGATGAAATTCGTGACCGTTACATTTCGGATTTGGGATATAAAGTCGTTCGCGTGAGCGCTAAAGATGTGCATACCCGGAAAGAGTCATTAAAGAAAAGACTCTCACAGCTTGTGTGATGAATTTAATATTACCTTTATTCTGGATTTCAAAAACGTTTTTTATTGGGCTTCATGCTGCGTTATGAGCAATATGAGCCCATTAGCAATATTTAATTGTGCAGTTTCACTTTTCTATATAGCATGGTTTTAGGATTGGCAAATTTCTAGGGAGAGAATGATGAAAAAGTGTCCTTTTATGACCACGGCTGCCGGTGTGCCTGTTGCGGATAATCAAAATAGTTTGACTGCCGGACCGAGAGGTCCTGTGCTGATGACGGATTATCAATTAATGGAGCGAATGGCGCATTTCAACCGAGAAAGGGTTCCGGAACGCGTGGTTCATGCAAAGGGTGCGGGTGCCTATGGCGTGTTGACGATTACGGGTGATATTTCTCGCTATACTCGAGCGAAATTATTTTCTAAAGTCGGCAATCGCTGTGATCTTTTTCTGCGTTTTTCAACCGTGGCGGGCGAGCAGGGCTCCGCTGATACGGCGCGTGATCCCCGCGGATTTGCTTGTAAATTTTATACCGAAGAGGGCAACTGGGATTTAGTTGGCAATAACACCCCCGTTTTCTTCGTGCGCGATCCTTTAAAATTCCAAGATTTTATTCACTCCCAAAAACGACATCCCCAAACAGGCTTGCGCGACAATACCATGCAATGGGATTTTTGGAGTCTTTCGCCGGAGTCTTTGCACCAGGTCACCATCTTATTTTCAGAGCGCGGCATTCCAGCAAGCTATCGCAACATGAATGGTTATTCTTCGCATACCTATAGCCTGTGGAATCATAAAGGCGAGCGCTTTTGGGTCAAGTGGCACTTGAAAACAATGCAAGGGATAAAGTGTCTGACGGATGCAGAGGCCAGTCAAATTGCGGGCATGGATCTGGATTATCATCGCCGGGATTTATTTACCTCATTAGAGAAAGGGGAGTTTCCGAAATGGCAGGTTCAGGTGCAAGTGATGCCTGAAATAGAAGCGGAAACATATGCGATTCATCCTTTTGACTTAACTAAAGTTTGGCCGCATAAAGATTACCCACTCATTGATGTCGGCATTTTGGAGTTAAACCGTAATCCTGAAAATTACTTTGCCGAAGTGGAGCAAGCCGCTTTTGAGCCGGGCAATATGCCGCCGGGGATGGGCGCGTCGCCCGATAAAATGCTGCAAGCGCGTTTGCTTTCCTACCCGGATACGCACCGTTATCGCATCGGCATTAATTACGCGCAGCTTCCGGTTAATAAGCCGCGTTGTCCGGTCAATACCTACCATCGAGATGGCCACATGCATTTTGATGGTAACTACGGCGCTCAGGTGAATTACCAACCCAACAGTTTTGATGGCCCTGTCGATGACAAGCAGTTTAGTGAGCCGCCGCTTAAAATATCAGGCGCCGCCGATCGCTATGACCATCGGCTAGGAAATGAGGATTATTCCCAGCCGGGCAATCTCTACCGTCTCATGAACACCAGCCAAAAAGCGCAGCTGATTGATAATCTGGTGCGTGCATTGCAGCCCGTGCCTAAATTTATTCAACTTCGTCAAATTGGCCATTTCCTTAAGGCTGACCCCGAGTATGGCGCGGGCGTGGCAAAGGGTTTGGGAATTCCTCTAGAAGAGTGCTAGAAAAGTGACGATCGGGTGAGGGCTTTACCTTTTGCGAGCCAAGGTCAAGCCATCACCAATCGGCAACATACTGAGGCTTACGCGTTTATCTGCGAGAATTAATGTATTGAGTGCGCGAATAGCGACAGTATCCTCATCTTGTATTCTGAGGTCAGCCACTCTTCCGCCCCAGAGAACATTGTCGATCGCAATTAATCCCCCAGAGCGCAGCAAAGCTAATGATTTTTCATAATAGGCGATATAGTTTTGTTTGTCGGCGTCAATAAAAGCAAAGTCAAACGTATTTTCTTCGCCGTTCGCTAGCAAGCTGTCTAAGGTTTGCAGGGCAGGGGCTAATCTTAAGTCAATTTTATTTGCTACTTTCCCCAGCTCCCAAAAATGCTTAGCCAGGTTGGTCCACTCGACGCTGGTATCACAGGCAATGACTTTGCCGTTATCGGGCAGGGCTAAGGCGACCGAGAGGGCGCTGTAGCCCGTAAAAGTGCCAATATCGAGTGTTTTTTTAGCATTTAAAATTTCAATTAATAAACACATAAATTGCCCTTGCTCAGGAGATATTTGCATCCTGCTCTTAAATTGCTGGCTGGTCGCAAGGCGCAATTGTTTTAATACGTCCGGCTCTCGGAGTGAGTTGGTTTTTAGATAGGCGTAAACCGATTCAGTTAAATTGAGAGTGGTGTCGGACATACTTTTTATCCTTAAAATAATAAAGTTAGTATTTAAGAGTCTTTTTTAGCTTTTTTCAAATTTCTTACCATAGAGGCATAGGGAATAAAATCAGTAATAATCTGGGTAAAACGATCAAGTAATGCTTTATCTTTTAATTGGCCATTGTCATCGAATGCGACGTAAGCGGAAGCGAGCGAAAACATATCCGGAAAGAGAAACCCGCCGCAGGCCTCAAGAGGGATTCTTGTGCTCCATAAGCCACGGTTACCGCCGGCAAGAGAGGGCGATGCTGACATCAGTAGAATGGGGCAACCCTTCCAGGGCATGGGGCTGATGCGCGAGACCCAGTCGATTAAATTTTTCAAAGTTCCAGGAATTGAGTAATTATATTCGGGAGAGGAGATCACTAAACCATCCGCTTCTTGCAGGAGTTTAGTAAAATGGGTGATTTCAGCAGGAAATCCGCTGCCGTTTTGTATGTCTGCGTTATAGAGCGGCGCGGAAAATTCAGAAAAGTCGGCATGGGTAACCCTAGCCCCTTGATTTTTGGCAATCTCCTCAGCGAGGTTGATTAATTTTCTATTGCAGGAGTCCTTGCGTAAGGAGGCGGCAAACATCAGTAAGTTCATTTTTTAAACCCTCAGTGTATAAAGCTTATTTTTAGAGATAAAATTTCAATGACTATAACAGCAAGTGAAAAAATGACAATTAATAATAAAACAGCGCGATTGGCGGCGGCGCGGTAGTGTGTGTTCAATTTATGAATGTATCTCCCGGACCAGGCCAACATAACGGGATAAAGCCCAAATAATATGATTGATATTAAACCGGCAAAGCCTAGCGCTGTAATAAATAAATGATTTAGGGTCAGAGTAATAAGCAGCGGCGGGATAAAAGTGAAGGCGAGTAATTTTATTTTTCCGCGCACATTTTTTGAGATATTCAAGCCGTCAGCCAGAAAGTCATATAATCCTACTGAGGTTCCTATAAAAGAACTCGCTATCGCCAATAAGATAAAGAGTTGCATGAAAAATGAAATTTCAAAGCTTTCGGAGTGAGCGCTTAACAGGCCGGTCATATTTTTTATGGGTTCAGATTGAGTTAATACACTTTGCAAGCTATTGCTGCCCAGTGCCGGGATGGCGCCCATCACGACGGTGACCCACAGAAGGTAAATAACTAAGGGAATAAAACTGCCGACCACAATTGAAATTTTAAGCTGCCTGATATTGTCATCAAGGAAGGCGCGTAGGCTGGGGATAATGATTAAAAATCCAAATGAGGTAAATACAATGGGCAGTGCCATGGTGGGGAGGTGAATGGGGGTTGCTAATAAATTGCTTAGCTCGATGTGGGGTGAGATCAGTAAAATCAGCGCAAAAAATGCCGCAAACATAGCAATCACGATGGTTCGGTTAAATAGGTTAACGTGGCTCATGCCAAAATAAAGTGGGAAGCTAATGGCAATAACCGATAAAGCAGACAGATAAGGGGTTGGAATGTACAAGAGGTTCTTTTCTAAAAAGCCACTTATAATTTCCGTCATTCCGGTTGTATAGGCGCACATGATGGTGTAAAGAAACACGAGACAAAAAAACCAAGCCAGCCAAGCGCCATAACGTCCCAGTAAAAGCCTAGACATTGATATTAAGCTGGTTTTCGCAGGCAGATAGCAATTCGCTTCAAGAAAGATAAGGGCGATCATGGTATTAACCATCCAAACAGCGATGAGTATCCCAATGGCTGAATAATAGCTGTAGATGCCAATAACCGCAGGCAAGGTGACCATGCCCCCGCCGATCGTGGTTCCTGTTACCATGAGAATGCTGGAGAGTAATTTCTTCATACGGCGTGATTGACGATTTTATTAGAGAAGAAACTGAGATCCAGCTCCGGTAAATCTCCTAGAAAAAATGAATACTTTTCGTGAGCCTTCAGTTCTTCACGATAATCGCCTTCTTCCCAGGTTACCGGATGCATAAAAATGGAGAAGCCCTGTCGATTGCACATGAGCCAAGCAATCGCAATTCCAATTCTCTCCAGAATGGCTTTCTCTTGGGTTTCAAACTTCACTTCCCAGCCCCCTTGTACATGAGGGCCATTTTCTCGTGGTTTATACAAGCGGGTACTGGTGGGTCGCAGGTTTTCACTGAGAAGATAAACGAGAAATTGATCAAAGACAGTCAATGCTAACTCTTCTTGCCCTGTCAGATAATCAAGATGAATATGAAACCCATGAATGATAATTTTCTCAGGCTCATTAAATGCTTGGTTGTGTAATTCTATCTTTCCTCTGTGGAGTAGCTCCTGTCGCTGCTGATTTTGCATGACGCGCGCTGTGCGTGTATCAATAATTCGATTATTTTCATCTTTTGGCGGATTAAAAAAGAAATCTTGATTTTGCGGAACGCGATAACTGAACCACAGTGCATTGGCTTGGTTCTCTCGACCTTCCACGGCAAGTGCCGCTTCTTCCGGTAGGGAGGGGTCGTGCATTAATGGATGGATGTAAGCGCTTAGGCCAAAGCGGTTAATGGACATGTAAGAAAGTGCGATACCCAATTTCTCAAGCACATTCTTCTTGGGAGCGCTTTCCACCCGCAATTCCCACATATAATCTAAATGCGGACCATAGCCGGGCGTGATGACATCATTCGCCGTAATGGCAATAGCCTTTTTTTTTAAGAATTCCGCGCATTTCTCCTGAATAACCAGGGATTTAGGGAAATCTTCTAGAGGTAATTCTTGGTGGACGTGAAAACCCCAAATCTTGTCACGTGGATTATGCCATTCAAGTGGTTTTATCTTGGACATGGCGTGCCCCTCGTTTTGTTTTGATTATGAATAGCACTTTATCTCGAGGTGATATATATGTAAAATATATAGTATCTATCGTTACCATAGGTAATATCTATGCTTCCTTCTGCCGCTGAGCTTGAATATTTTCTCGAAGTATCCAACACCTTGAATTTATCACGCGCCTCCGAGAGGTTGGGGATTAGTCAGCCTTCGCTCAGCCTCGCGGTGAAGCGTTTGGAGCAATCCGTCGGCACGCCACTCTTTATTCGTCATAAGCAGGGCGTGACTTTAACGCCAGCCGGGAAACAGTTGGTGTTGCACGCTCGACAATTGCTGCAATATTGGGAAAACACTAAATCCCAAGCTTTAGCCTCTCAGCAAGAAGTGCAGGGTTATTTCACCTTAGGCTGCCATTCAACCATCGCCATTCATACGGTGTCCGGCTTTTTAGCGGATTTGTTAGAAAAGCATCCTAAATTAGAGCTTCATTTAAAACACGATATTTCGCGAAAAATTACCGAGCAAGTAATCAATTTATCAATTGATATTGGCATCGTGGTCAATCCCTTAAAACACCCTGATCTCATTATTAGAAAACTGTGTGAGGACGAAGTGACTTTCTGGGTAGGCGAGGGCAAGCGCGAGATACAGAACATTCATTCCAAGCAAGCAATCATTCTATGTGAGCCTGACTTAACACAGACCCAGTCTTTATTAAAAAAATGCAAAAAAGCAGGCATTGGATCTGAACGCCTGATGACAATGAACAGCCTCGAAGTCATCGCCAGCCTAACAACCGCTGGTTGCGGCATCGGCATCCTTCCTACGCGAGTTGTAAAATCACTCTATCCTGACAAACTGAAGCGCATTCCGAAGGCGCCAGTCTATTCGGATGAAGTGTGTTTAGTTTACCGAAATGAAAATAGAAACGTAGAGGCGATTCAAGTCATCGTTAATATTATTAAGAATTTCTTTAATCACTTCTGATATTATAAAGCCCCTTATAGTGTCGTAGATAATGAGAATTAGGAGAAAGAGTGATTTATGCAGCAAGATCAAGCCCTGAACTTATTGAAAATGGGAAAAAACGTATTCCTTACCGGTGCGGCCGGTTCGGGTAAAACCTATGTGTTAAATAAATACATACAGTATCTTAAAGAAAATAATGTCGGGGTTGCGGTCACCGCTTCCACAGGCATTGCTGCGACTCATTTGCAAGGCGTTACTCTGCATTCCTGGTCTGGTATTGGTGTGAAAGATAGCCTTACTCAGAACGATTTAGAAAAGTTACTAAGCTCAAGTCGAATAAAGCGCAATTACAAAAATACGAAAGTGTTGATCATTGATGAAATATCCATGCTGCATAAACACCAGCTTGATATGGTGGACACGGTTGCCCGTTATGTTCTAAATAAAGATATTGCCTTTGCAGCGATGCAAGTTATTCTCTGTGGTGATTTTTTTCAATTGCCGCCGGTATCTGCCGGCTTTCCCTCTGAGGAAATCCAGTTTGCATTCGAAGGCGACGCTTGGGAGAGCGCGGGGTTCCATGTTTGCTATCTGCAAGAGCAACATCGCCAAGGTGACGATCCCTTGCTCGCGATTTTAAATGATATACGCAGTGGCACAGCCGGGGAGCATACCAAAGTCCCCTTGCGTACCCGCTATAAAAAAGAGCCATTAGGTGCCACCAAAGCGACAAAGTTATATTCGCGAAATATCAATGTCGACTCTATTAATGAGCGGGAGCTTGCCAATCTCCAGGGGCAAGAGAAAACGTTTAGTATGACGACGACAGGGTTTAGTGCTTTGGTGGAGGGGCTCAAAAAGACCTGCCTCGCTGTTGAGCATTTAAAACTAAAAATTGGCGCGGAAGTGATGTTCATTAAGAATGATACTGCGGGTCGATATGTCAATGGCACCCGTAGTATTGTGGTCGGCTTCGATCAAAAATCAGGCTGGCCGGTCGTTAAAACGTTTGATAACGACACCATTACCGCTTATCCGGAAGATTGGAAATATGAAGATAATGGGATCGTGCGTGCCACCCTTTCGCAAGTGCCGCTTCGTCTTGCCTGGGCGATTACCATTCATAAAAGCCAGGGTATGACACTGGATGCGGCAGAGATTGATTTGGGCGACGCATTTGAGCCGGGCATGGGGTATGTCGCCTTATCAAGGGTGCGCAGCTTAAATGGTTTAAAGCTCATGAACTTAAATGAAATGGCTTTAACCGTGCATCCTAAAATTCTTCAGCAAGATAATACTTTCAAGGAAGGGTCCGCCGCTACTGTTAAATATTTACAAACTTTATCTGACATCGAAAAAGAAGAGTGCTATAAAAAAACTCTTATTGAGCGGTTTCGAGGCGCTGCGAGCAAGGCAACGGATAAAGAAAAACCCAAAAGAAGAAAAAAGGCGGAGAATTCAACTCATATCGCAACTTTGGAAATGTTAAAAGAAAATCTTTCAATTGAGTCAATTGCAGAGAAGCGCGGATTGGCACTTGGAACGATCATGGGGCATATAGACTATCTCAAATTTTTAAAGCTGCTTGATGACGTGATCATGGATAATTTAAAGCGGGCGATCCCTGAAAAAGACTTTGATATCATTTTTGCAGAATTAGCGTTATCCGCCGATGGAAAGCTGAAGCCGGTTTACGATAAATTTGAGGGGAAATACCCCTTTGCTTTTATTCAGCTTGTGCGTTTGTTTTTCTAGGTTTTAGAGGCATTGGCGCCTTAGTAAACTCAAAATCATCCGCCGCAACCCAATCTTTTCAAATGAAAAGCAAGATCACTGCTGAGCGCCGTGAGATTTTTGTTCATGGTGCTGGTGATATCCTCATAATTATTTGGATTGCGGGCGTAAAAACGATAGGTTGGATTTCGCGTGAGCATTAATTTTCTATCGTGATCATATATACTCCAGGTCACCTTCAATATCGATAAGCCCGTGCTGCTCACATCGAATTGGTTTACTTTTAACAATAAATAATAGTTAATTTGGGAGGTTGTCAATCTTGGATAGGTTAGTATCGCATCCCGTGGTAATTGCGAAGATAAATTTTGCATAACCACATCTCGAATATTGCCACTTAAAGGCTCTCCCCAGCGATGGAACTCCGCTTGGATTAATTGGTTTTGATTGGTACGCGTTACAATTTCCGGTTTATCGATGTATCCAGGAATTTGGACGCGTTCAACCAAAATTTTATTACGGCAGGCTTGATGCCGCTGTATATTCGAAAACTTTGCAGGGTTTAATATATAAAAATCAGAGTTTTTAGACGAACACCCTGCTGCCAGCAAGGTCAGTGCCAGAGCGATTATTGGAAATCGTTTTTGATTGAATGTCATCGGCTGCCCCTTTTTCCTTGAATAAGTGATTCAGGATGTCTCGCTAAATAGTCGGTTAGGTCGGTAAATGATCCTAGTGCGACCCTTGCTTTATCCAATACATCTTGTGCATCAACCATAACAGGGTCCACCTTCATATTAACCTGTGTAAAGGTCGTGTCAGCTTTATTAAAAGCGCCGGTCGCAGAGACGATGAGTTGAGTGAGATCTTTTGAATCGACCCGGTTAGTCAGCGCGTTCATTGTGGTGTTAAACGAAACTAGCGCATTTTTTAATTCTTTGGACTCAATTAATTCTGTCACGGCTTTCAGAGCACCTTTTGCAGATTCAAATGCGTTTGTCATTGCCTCTGAGGTTGAGGGTATTGAGGGAATTTGCAAGTATTTAGTCAAATTTTCGTTATAGACTTGCGGGGTATCGGGGTGAAAATCCAATTCGATATAAAGCAGCCCGGTAATTAAGCTTTCTGATTTCAATCTTGCCCGTAATCCCTTGTCGATTAAATACGACATAAAATGCTGTTGACCTGTCAGAGTTTTATTGGTGATTATAAAATGAGAGGTGTCTATTTCAATAAGGATAGGTAAGTGAATCGTCTGTTTTTTCATATCCACTTCCAAGGCTACTTGTGTCACCTTACCAATTTCCACGCCTCGAAATTTGACCGGCGCCCCGACATTCAGGCCGTTGACAGAGTCGGTAAAATACATAACAAAAGTTCTTTTTTGACTGAAGAAAGAAGAGGAGCCCAGCATGACAATGGCCAGGACAACTAAGGCAATCGAGATAAGCACAAATAAGCCAATTGATTTTTCACTTATCGGTTTCATGGTTGAATGACTCCTTCTGCTCCGCGCGTTAAAAATCTCTGAATTTTCTCGTCAGTTGAATGTTTGAGTAATTCCTTGGGTGGCGCATTGGCAATGAGAGTTTTGCGCTCTGAGTCTAAAAAAATGGCGTTATCCGCTATTGCAAAAATACTGGCTAATTCGTGGGTGACGACAATGATTGTCGCGCCTAAGCCATCCCTTAAAGCGAGAATTAAATCATCTAATCTTTTGGAGCTGATAGGGTCCAGTCCCGCCGATGGCTCATCAAAAAAGATAACCTCAGGGTCTAGAGCAATGGCGCGCGCAATGCCCGCTCTTTTGCACATGCCGCCGCTTATTTCCGAGGGATAAAAATCTTCATAACCGGCGAGGCCAACTAATGATAATTTAAATGAAGCCACTTCTTTAATTTGCTTGACGGTGAGCGTTGTGTATTCGTGCAAGGGCAAAGAGATGTTTTCCGCTAATGTCATGGAGCTCCACAAAGCGCCGCTTTGATACATGACGCCAAAATGCCGCATCATATCCTCGCGTTTGCTAAGGCTAGTGTTCCAGAAGGGTTCATCATGATAGAAAATATCGCCTCCGGCGGGCCTTTTTAAGCCAACCATATGGCGCATGAGCGTGCTTTTGCCGCAGCCGCTATCACCCATAATGACCAATATTTCAGATTTTCGTACTGAGAAGTTAATGTCTTTCTGCACGAACGCGCCACCATAGGCCATATCAAGATGTTTCACTTGAATATGCGGTTTTTCATTGACTGTCACATCCTTTGGCATGGTCAGCTCTATATTTTTAAAATATTTAAAATAATTTCAAAAATAGCGTCAGCGATAATGACATATAAAATACCGGTCACGACCGCTTTTGTAGTAGCGCTTCCCACGGCATCCGAGCTTCTTCCGCAGTTTATGCCTTGGTAACATCCCGCGATCGCCACTAACAAGCCGAAGACGATACTTTTAAATACCCCCACAAAAACATCGAGCAGGGTGATGGAGGTCGTTGTTTGATGAATATAGGCCGAAGCAGAAATATGCAGAAACGTTTTGCTGATAATCATGCCGCCGAAGATGCCGACTAGGTCGCCATACAAGCATAGTAGAGGAATCATTAAGACCAGAGCTATTATCCTAGGAAGAACCAGGAAATCAATCGGTGAAATAACGGTTGTTTTGAGCGCGTCAATCTCTTCATTCACTTGCATACTGCCCAATTGCGCCGCATAGGAAGCGCCCGTGCGCCCCGTCATAATAATGGCGATCATTAAAGGGCTCATTTCGCGCGTCATGCCAATCGCGACCAGATTGGCAACGTAGATGCCTGCGCCAAACGCTTGCAATTGAATGGCGCCAATAAAAGCTAAAATAAGACCCATTAAAAAACTAATGATGAGAACGATCGGGAGCGAAGAGACGCTGCAATCCTGTATGAAGTAGAAAAGATCGCCCCAAAGAAATTCAACTTTGCCGCGACACAAATTGAAAAAACTAATCGTAATCGCACCTATAAATTCCGTCATTTTTTCAAACGCAAAGTAGAGCTGTTCTGTTTTATGACCGATAGATGCCAACAGGGACTTACGGGGAGCCGACTCGTCATGCTTTCTCGCAGGAACCGCGTTAGCGAGTGTTAACAAGGACTGCATGTTTTTGCTCAGACCGTCCACGCTCACGGCCAAAGCGTTTTTTCGACATATTTGATTGAGCATCACGATAAACGCTAATAATCCACTGTCCCAACTCGAGATATGATTCGTTTCGTAGGATATTTTTTTTAAATTAGGGAGACCATGAATTTTTTCAACAATGAGTTCAGGCGATGGAAGATTATCAGCAGCACACCAACTTCCAGCCATACTGATGGTGAGTAATTCATTACTAGTCTGGACAAGTTCGACTTGCCAGCGAGCGCTATTCATTTAGAGCTCGAGAACAAATGCCATTTTTCATTAATAAACAATCCTTTGTTTATTTTCTACTATTCTATAGGGAAGAGCCACAAGAGGCAATTGAGAGTGGGGGGTTGGATTCGCGCGCCCCTTAGCTGGGCGGTGAATTTGGTGGGGCGGGGGAATTGAACCCGTGTCCGTAAACCCTCTGTAATTTCTCTCTTGATTTCCAGTTGCTCTGTTAAGATATAATAATTTAATCAACGTGTTACATATTTTCAGTGTTCGCTGTTCGCGAACCTCGAACACTTTACCATTCGCTATTCGCTATTCGCGATTCGCGAATAGCGAATAATTATGCTATACTGTATCTAGGTAGGGTTAAAGGAGTCCAAATATGCTGAAGCCCCAAGATATTGTGATCCTTTTAAAGATTATATCGACGATGGCCTTGGCGAAGGGAGCTCCAGAGGCAACGCTGTCTCAGAACAGGCTGGCGGCACTTTTGTGCATGAGCCCCTCCGAGGTTAATGCAGGGATCAAGCGCTTGGTTTTCTCTAAGTTGCTTGCGCCGGTCATTAGATCGGATTCCAAGCATAATAAGCAGGTATTTTTGCCCATAAAGGCGGCTTGTGAAGAATGTCTTATTTTTGGAATTAAATATTTTTTCCCGGCAAAGCTCGGCGCATATACTCGCGGAATGGCAACCAGCTATGCCGCGCCTCTATTCGAGAAGCTCCTTGTGCTAGGGGATGATCCTATCCCGGTATGGCCTTATGGCGAAGGCGATCGCCGAGGATTGGCTTTGGAGCCACTTTACCGTTCCGTTCCTCAGTCCTTGTCTGAAAATCCAGACCCACTTTTTTATGAAATGCTGGTGTTAATTGACGCGATCCGCACGGGAAGGGCACGTGAACGCAGTATAGCAATGAAATTATTGAAGGAAAGAATTGATGGCGAACAACAGAAGAGCGCGAGCAACCTCGAATTTAGCGATGCTGGAGATGGTCGCAAGAAGGTTAGGAGATCTTAATGATGGCTTTGCATACTTAGGCGGGCGTTACAATTATGATAATGTTATAGTATAATTCGAGAAAATGGGATTCAATTGGGGTAAGACGTAATATGGCGAACAAGCAAACGTCGAGTACAAAAAAGCATGATGTTGTGCAGGTTAAAAACCCAAAAACAGAGCGCTATGTAAAAATTGATCGTACAGCAGGTAGAATTGTTAGTCACAAGCCTACCCCAGGCCCTTACAAAAACGTCCCTGTAGCAAGAAAATCAAAATGATACTCTACCAACCAGATGGCTCTCCCAATGTAATGCCAATTAAAAGCAAGCCGCGCACCTGCTTTTTAATAACGCGATTAGGGCTTCCTATGCCTAGGCAAGCGAAAAAGATGAGAGAGTCTGTTACTAAAATTTGTGACCAGTACGATTACAAAGTTATTGATGCTTCGGTAGAAGTGACTGGCCGAGATTTTTTATTAAAAATATGGAGATTAATCGCCTCAACTTCAATTTCTGTTGCGATAAGTCATGAGGAGTTTCCCCTTCCAACAATAATGAATATTTATTATGAGTTGGGGATTGCCCGGACTTTGGGAAAAGAGACGATGATAGTTAAATCAATTCAAGCAATACATCCTAGCGATCTTGTTCGAGATGAGTATATAGAGTTTGGTAAAACCTTTGATGCAGACTTTTCAAAGTTTCTCGATCATGTAGATAAACAAGCAGAATATTATGAGATTATGGCGGAACAATTAGAAAACAATCCGCTTTTATCGATAGATTACCTTAGGCGAGCATATCTTATTACAGGTGACGAAAAGCTTCAGAGTAGAGCAAGGGCTTTGTTAAGAGATGCTAAATTAAAGGGTCGAGCGAAAGACAGCGTAGAAATGTTGGCGGTTAAATTTTAATACGGCCCGGTGAATTCTTCTCCTGATCAAATTCAAAGATTACGCTCGAGCTATGTGCCTGAGTGTCACATCAAGTCGAAATATTCCACATGATATCTGTGATTGCAGGCCTTGGTGTTGTTGGTTTGAAGGCTACAAGTCTGCTAAGTTAAAAATATACCCTGACGTGCGCATTTTATCTTTTTCTTTTATCTAATGGAGGCGGCGGGAATTGAACCCGCGTCCGTAAGCACTCTACCCTCGGTTCTACATGTTTAGCCTAATCATTTAAATTCGCAACTCAGTCCCCGATAGGCAGGGTGCTTAAGTTACTAGCTCTCGAACGTTAATAGCGTTATTTCGAGCAAACAACGCTACGAGCTTGCGTAAAGTGACTCCTCTAGAGTACTTGCGTACTCTCCGGTCGCACAAGCACAACCGGTGAGAAGCTCGTTGCTACCTTATTAGGCAGCTTTGCTCACGGCGCCTTCGTTGAAGATGGCGTCGTTGGCAAAACGAGAGTTGCGTTTAGTATTGGCAACTATAAGTGTTGTAACGTGTTTAAAGAGGACGTCACACCTCCACATGCCCCTTAGGCTTTGCAACCCACGTCGAAACCGGATCGCCCCCAGGTGAAGGAAAATTATAGCTGTTTTGGGAAAATTTGCACGGCTAATTTGATTGAATCTGGTTAGAAGTTGCTCAGCCCCAGATTTACATTTCCTGTAGCGCAAGAATTCTCACCGTCTCCAAAGCCAATTCAATCGTCTGCTCAACCACCTTCGGCGCTTTCCCAGTAGCATAGCCCATCTCCGCATCAGCGACGACGCCGAGAACGGCTCCGGCAAACACGCGGCCTGAGGGGCTGTGGGCTTCGAGTTGGAGGGCGTGATTGTAAATTTGGGCTTGGATGAAGAGGGTGGCGGTTTCCATTTCGGAGGCGAGGACGCCGGACTGGTGCAGGAGGTTGAGATAAGTTTCATTTTCCAGGCGCAAGGGGCCTACGCCGAATTCGCGGGCATAGAGGGCGCTTTTACAATGCACGACGCCGGTATGCATATTGTCAAAGAGGTTCAGCTGTTCGGCTGCGAGTAAAATGGCGGAGGTCACTTCCAGAGAGGCGACGGCGGGAAATTCCGGCGGCAAATAGCGCAGGGACGTGTTTTCATCGCGCACGGCGGCTTGCACATTGACTAAATCGCCGGGCTTGACCCAAGATTGCAGCGAGCCGGCGGTGCCGATGCGTAGAAAGCGTTTGGCGCCGAGGTGGAAGAGTTCGTGTAAATAAATTTCCATGCTGGAGCAGCCCATGCCGCTGCCGATCGCCGCGACGTCGATGATTTCACCGTCCGCTTGCAGCGTGCCTAAATAAAGATGAATGCCGCGTTCGTGGGTTTTAACTTGCAGGTTGTCAAAATGCTCGGCAATTTCTTTAGCGCGCCCATCGGAGCCGGGCATAATCACATAGCGTCCGATGCCGTTATTGCCGGCGAGATCCTGTGGTGTTGCATTGATGTGAGCGATCCGTATCGTTTTGCTGTTCTTCATTCGCGATTTCCTAGCGTTGTTTTTTGAGGAGTTGCTGTTTTGTCCGTTCCCAATCGCGATTCTTTTCATCGGCGCGTTTGTCATGGAGCTTTTTGCCCTTAGCCAGGCCGATTTCCAATTTGACTCGATTTTTACTCCAGTACATCGCTAATGGCACCAGCGTATAGCCGCGCCGTTCCACTTGTCCGATGAGTTTACTGATTTCCCTTGCGTGCAGTAGCAATTTCCGCGTCCGTTGTGGTTCGGGGTTGATGTGCGTGGAAGCAGTTTGCAAAGGCGTGATCTGCGCTCCCAGCAGCCAGAGTTCATTATTCCGCAGAATGACATAACCCTGGTCGATCTGAATTCGCCCAGCGCGGATGCTTTTCACTTCCCAGCCCTCCAGTACCACGCCGGCCTCGTAACGTTCTTCAATGCTGTATTCGTGCCGGGCCTTGCGGTTGAGTGCGATTGTGGAAGCGGTCTCTTTATTATTTTGACTCATGATTATTCTATATCAGAAGGTTGATGTATTCGTGCTATAATTCGCGTACGAGCTGCATGAGAGTATATCCAAACCCGTGAAGTAAAGAAAGCCAATGAACACGATTAAACGCAGCGCGCTGGTGCCCTATAGCGCGAGACAAATGTTTGAACTGGTCAACAGCATCGCGGACTATCCGCGTTTTCTGCCGTGGTGTCATTCTAGCGAAATTGTCAGCAGCAGCGAGAAAGAGGTCGTGGCCTCACTGGAAATCGCCTGGAAGGGCATTCACAAGAGTTTCACCACGCACAACGAACTTACGCCTTTTACAGCCACGCGCATTTCCCTGGTCAAAGGCCCGCTGCGGCGCCTGGATGGCCTCTGGCAATTTCATAATCTGGGGGATGATGAGGGCTGCAAAATAACCCTAGACCTTGAATTTGAATTCGCCGGTCATCTGATTGACCGAGTTTTTGAGCCTATCTTTAATCATATCGCCAATTCATTAGTGGACGCATTTTGTAAGCGCGCCGGGGAAATTTATGGCGACCGATGAGCTGATTTCAATTGAAGTGGCTTATGCGCGGCCGGAGGCGCAAGTGATTTTGGCGCTGCGGGTGAAGCCGGGCTGCACCATTCTGGAAGCCATCCGGCTATCCGGCATTTTGCAGCAGTTTCCGGAAATTGACCTTGAGCAACAGCCTGTCGGTATTTTTAGCCAGCCCAAGCGTTTGCACGACACCCTGCGGGAAGCAGATCGCATCGAAATTTACCGCCCCCTTCTGGTTGACCCAAAAGAGGGCAGAAGACGGAAAGCCAAAAACCCGAAACGCGGCTCTTAAATTCCCTGCCTTTGTATCGTCTGCAAGACTCCGCCATTGAAGATCAAGGTTACCTTGGTCTCTACGCGCGGATTGCCGCCCAATTGGGAGGTGTATACATAGGACATGACGCGGGGATTCATAATGTTGACCAAAATGGGTTCACCCATAACGGCTTTAACCTGGCCTTCGGTCATGCCGGGATGCAGGCGATTGACCATCCCAGGAGTCATATAGTTACCCTGGTCGACCTCAACTTTGTGGATGCTAAACAGTGAGCAAGACGACAACAATGCCGCCAAAAGGCCCAATAATACGAATTTACGCATGTGCTCTCCCGGTTTTTCTATAAAAATTCAGCGCTTATAATAATGGGGGGGTGCAAAATTAACAAGATTTTCAATTGACATAGGTCATATTTTCTACCTAAAATCACGCCATCATGAAAAATTTGCTATTACCACAGCATATTAATATGCTTCGAGTGTCCGAACAGGCTTCCAATTTCCATGGTTCCTTATTAATCAAGGACATGCAGCGATTGGCGCCCAGCCTCTATAGTGAGGAGGGCGAAGTTACCGTTGATTTGGAGCTGGGGAAGGACGAAGAGGAAATCCCGTTTTGTCGGGTAAAGCTGAATACGGAAGTGGTTCTGCAATGCCAACGTTGTATGGAACCCTTTAAATATGGAATAATGAGCGATTTTCTGCATGGTGTGGTGAGTTCTGAACGGGAGGCGGAAGCCTTGGCCGGGCATTATGAGCCGGTCATTGTGGAAGATGGCATGCTGATTGTTCAGAATGTGGTCGAGGATGAATTGATCTTGAAGTTGCCAATTGTTGCGATGCATCCAGAGGCAGATTGCAAGGTCAGGTTACCCATGGCCGACTCAGGTTGGAAGGATGAGAAAGAAGAGGTGAAAAACCCTTTTCAAGTATTAAGATTGTTAAAGCCAGAAACGAAATAAGAGGGTTAGAATATGGCAGTTCATAAAAGTAAAAAATCGCGGTCTTGTCGTGGTATGCGTCGTTCGCACGACTCTTTAGGCAAGCCGACTCTTTCTGTTGACGTAGGAACGGGTGAGACGCATTTGCGTCATCATGTGTCACCCAAGGGTTATTACAAGGGAAAAGAAATTATAAAACAGAAAGCTGAAGTCGAACAAGAAAGCGACGAAGGGTAAGTCCTTTGACTCCTGTCAGGATCGCTATTGACGCAATGGGGGGCGATCATGGTCCCTCCGTCACTGTGCCGGCTTCCCTGCAAGCTTTGCAGTTTCACCCGAATCTGCATTTAACCCTTGTGGGAGACCAATCCGTTTTGCAACTCGAGATCGACAAACACCAAGAACTGGCGTTTGATCGGTCCCGTTTGTCTATTTTGCACGCTTCCGAGCGCGTCGAAATGGATGAGGCGCCGGCCCAGGCACTGCGTTATAAAAAAGATTCATCTATGCGTTCCGCGATTAACCTGGTCAAAGAAGGGCAAACCGAGGCCTGCGTTAGCGCGGGCAACACCGGCGCCTTGATGGCGATCGCGCATTTTGTTTTAAAAACCATTGAGGGCGTTGACCGCCCGGCTATTATTTCCAGCATGCCCGGCTATGATAAAGGCATGCGCATGCTCGACTTGGGGGCCAATGTGGACTCAAGCGCGGCGAATCTCGTGCAGTTTGCCATCATGGGCTCCATTGTGGCCTCCGTCATTGATAATATTCCCCGTCCCAAAGTGTATTTGCTGAACATCGGCGAAGAAGTCATTAAGGGCAACAAACAAGTCAAAGAAACCGCGAAATTACTGGCTGAAACGCAGGCCATTAATTACCAGGGTTTTATCGAAGGAAATGCGCTCTTTAAAGGCGAGGCCGACGTGATTGTCTGTGACGGCTTTGTCGGCAACGTGGCTTTAAAAAGCAGCGAAGGCGCGGCCATGTTTATCATGCGACTCATTAAAGAAGGTTTCCAACGCAATTTCTTGACGCGCCTGGCAGGGCTGATTGCTTTGCCCATTTTAAAGAGGGTGATCAAACAATTTGATCCGTCGCGCTACAACGGTGCGACGTTTGTCGGTTTAAAAGGGATTGTGGTAAAAAGCCATGGACACGCCAATGTCAAAGGCTTCGTGCATGCGATTGAAGAAGCGATTCTGCAAGCGGAAAAAAATATTCTTCACCGCATCAGCGACGAAATTGAAAAATCATTGAAATCCACCTCCTTCGGAACAAACTGATTATGCGCTATTCACGTATTCTCGGCACAGGTTCATTTTTGCCGGAAAAAGTATTGACCAACGCCGACCTGGAAAAAATGGTCGACACCAGCGATGAGTGGATTGTCGAGCGCACCGGAATTCGCAGTCGCCACATCGTTTCTGAAGGCGAAGACGCCCTGACCATGGCGGACAGCGCCGGACGTCGCGCAATGGAAGCGGCGGGCGTCACACCCAAAGACATTGACATGATCATTGTCGCGACGACGACGCCAGTGAAAGTTTTCCCGAGCACGGCCTGTTATCTGCAAAAAAACTGGGGTTGTGGCGGCGGCGCTGCCTTTGATTTGAATTCAGCGGCATGTTCGGGCTTTATCTACGGCCTCAGCATCGCCGACCAATATATCCGTCAGGGAACGATCAAGACGGCCATGGTCATCGGCACCGAAGTGATGTCCGCAATCCTGGACTGGACCGATCGCAGCACCTGCGTTTTATTTGGCGACGGCGCCGGAGCCATGGTGCTCGGCGCAAGCGATAAGCCCGGTATTTTATCCACGCATATTCATGCCGACGGCAACTACGAAGATGTTTTATATCTGCCGATCAATAATCCCATGCAAATGGCCGGAAATCGCCTGTTTAAACTGGCCGTTAATATTTTAGGGGACTTGTTTGAAGAGACCTTGGCTGCCAACAATCTGACGAAATCCGATGTGGATTGGCTGATTCCGCACCAGGCCAATATCCGTATTATTCAGGGCATGGCCAAGAAACTGGGCTTGCCCATGGAGCGTGTCGCAGTGACGGTGGAAGAGCAGGGCAATACCTCTGCCGCTTCTATTCCCCTGGCTCTCGATAAGGTGGTGCGTGAAGGCAAGGTTAAACGTGATCAGCTGCTGTTGCTTGAAACCATCGGCGGCGGTCTCTCCTGGGGTTCGGCTTTAATTCGTTATTAATGGTAAACATATGAAAAAATTAGGTATCGTATTTCCCGGACAAGGTTCACAAACGGTTGGCATGCTGGCCGATATTGCCCGCGAGTATCCAATTGTTCAAGAAGTATACAAAGAGGCTTCGGATGCTCTGGGTTATGACCTCTGGCGCATGACCAGCGAAGGTCCTGCTGAGGAACTGGACAAGACCACACACACCCAACCAGCCCTGTTAGCGGGCTCTTATGCCATTTGGAAAGCTTTATTTAGCCGGGCCAAGCATAAACCCTCACTGTTGGCGGGTCATAGCCTGGGCGAATATACCGCCCTGGTTTGCGCCGAGTCGCTCTCTTTTGCCGATGCCATCCGCCTGGTGGCCGCCCGCGGTCGCTTTATGCAAGAAGCGGTCCCGGCAGGGCAGGGGGGGCTTGCAGCCATCGTCGGTTTAGACGAAAATACGGTTCGTACAATCTGTGAACAGGCTGTTACCGGGGAAGAGGTATTATCGCCCGCTAATTTTAATAGTCATGGACAAGTCGTTATCGCAGGAAATCTGCCGGCAGTCGAGCGGGCCCTCGGTTTAGCTAGCAAAGCGGGTGCCAAGATCGCCAAGATCCTGCCGGTGAGCGTGCCCTCGCATTGTGTTTTAATGAAACCCGCGGCTGAGCGTTTGGCGGAGTTATTAAACAGCATCGACATCCAGCAACCAAAATTGCCGGTGATTAACAATGTCGACGTGAAGCTTTATACCAGTCCGGAAATGATTCGGGATGGCTTGGTGAGACAGCTTTACATGCCGGTTCGCTGGGTGGAAGTCGTGCATGAGTTTATCAATCATGGCGTGACCTATCTGGTTGAATGTGGGCCGGGACGTGTCTTAACGGGCTTGAACCGCCGCATTGGCGCGGAACTGACCCTGATGCAGACCGGTGATTTGCGGAGCTTAAGAGAAATCCTGGACACCGAGTTTGAAATTGAATAGGTGAATTATGTTGTTGCAGAAAAAAGTAGTGTTGGTCACCGGCGCGAGCCGCGGCATCGGGCAGGGCATTGCTCTGGCGCTCGGTCACGAAGGCGCGATTGTGGTCGGAACCGCGACCACGCAAGAAGGCGCGGATCGCATTACCAAGCTCTATGAAGACGAGCATATTACCGGTTGTGGCATGATGCTAGATGTCACCTCGCCGGAGTCCGTGGAGCGGGTCATCACGGCCATCAAAGAGCGCTTTGGCGCCGTCGCGGTTTTAGTGAATAATGCGGCCGTGACCCACGATAACCTCTTGCTGCGTATGAAAGATGACGAATGGTTTAAAGTGATGGAAACCAATTTGAATTCGGTTTTCCGCCTGACCAAAATTTGCCTGCGGGACATGATTAAAGCCCGCTGGGGCCGCGTGATTAATATCGGCTCCGTGGTCGGCTCTATTGGCAATCCGGGTCAAAGCAATTATGCTGCGACCAAAGCTGGCGTGGTCGGGTTTGCAAAAGCTCTGGCTTGTGAAGTCGGCGCCAGGCATATTACCGTGAATACCGTGGCTCCGGGCTTCATCGATACCGATATGTCACGGAAAATACCCGAAGCGCACCGTGAAGTGCTCATGCAAAGGATCCCCCTGCAACGCCTGGGTCAGGTGGAAGACATCGCCTCGGCCGTGGTCTTTCTGGCTTCTGAAAAAGCCAGCTACATCACTGGCCAAACGCTCCATGTAAATGGCGGTATGTACATGAATTAAGGTGTTGCAAGTTGTTAATTTTTGAATAAACTACATCCCAACCAACGATTTTTAGCTAAGGAGAAAAGAGAGTCATGAATACCATAGAAGCAAGAGTAAAAAAGGTCATCGTCGAACAATTGGGCGTCAAAGAAGAAGAAGTCACTAACGACGCTTCTTTCGTAGACGATCTGGGTGCCGACTCCCTCGATTCCGTCGAGTTAGTCATGGCGCTCGAAGAAGAATTTGAAACTGAAATTCCGGACGAAGACGCTGAAAAAATCGGTACCGTGCAGCAAGCCATTGATTATGTCACCGCGCGCGCCGACAAACAGCGTACGGAAGGCTAATTATCCTGATCAAACGGGGGTGGTGTTTTGAGTAACCGGCGTGTTGTGATCACAGGTTTAGGTTTGGTAACGCCTTTGGGCTTAACCGTGGATCAAACCTGGAAAGCAATTTTGGCAGGCAAATCGAGCGTTGCGAAGATCGATCATTTCGAGGCGTCCGATTTAAATTGCCAAATTTGCAGCCGTGTTAAAAATTTCGACCACCTTCAGTATTTTTCAGAAAAAGAAGCACGAAAAATCGATCCATTTATTCAATATGGGTTGGTGGCCGCCCGAGAAGCGATTCGAGATGCTGGCCTAGTAGTGACCGAAGAAAACGCACATCGTGTTGGTCTTGCGGTCGGTTCCGGTGTTGGTGGTTTGCCGGGCATTGAAAAAGCACGTTTAACGTTATCAGAGGTCGGTCCAAGACGGATTTCGCCTTTCTTTTTACCCAGTGTATTAATCAATATGCTGGCTGGTGACATTTCCATTGAATGTGGCATGCGCGGCCCTAATATTGCCGTGGTGTCGGCCTGTACAACGGGTACGCATAATATCGGCCTCGCGGCACGCACCATCGCCTATGGCGATGCGGATGTCATGATTGCCGGTGGCTCTGAAATGGCGACCACGCGTCTCGGTATTGCCGGTTTTGCCGCCATGCGCGCCTTGTCCACTCGCAACAACGACCCGGAAAAAGCCAGCCGTCCCTGGGACAAAGACCGTGATGGTTTCGTCTTAGGTGAGGGTGCCGGTATTTTGGTTCTGGAAAGTTATGAGCATGCGCAAAAGCGCGGCGCCAAAATTTATGCCGAATTGGCTGGTTTTGGCATGAGTGCCGATGCTTCTCATATTACCACTCCGCATATGGAGGGCTTGGGTGCTAAGTTAGCCATGGAGAATGCCTTAGCCGACGCCAAGCTGAAGCCGGAGGCCGTTGATTATATCAATGCGCACGGCACTTCAACGCCGGTGGGCGACGAGCTGGAAGCGTTGGCCATCAAGCGCACCTTTGGTGATCATGCGTATAAACTGGCTGTCAGCTCAACCAAATCCATGATTGGCCACTTACTGGGCGCCGCCGGTTCCGTAGAAGCGGTTTTCTCGGTTTTGGCAATTCGCGACCAGGTTGCGCCGCCGACGATCAATCTCGACAACCCCAGCGATGGCTGCGATCTCAATTTTGTGCCACATACCGCACAGCAGCGTAAAATCGATGTAAGTCTGTCCAATTCCTTCGGTTTTGGCGGAACAAACGGCTCTTTGATTTTCATAAGAGTCTAGAAGTTACCACAAAAAGACCATTTTTGAGGCGTCTTCTAAATTATGATATTCTAGAAGCCGTCGTTGTTTTTGGGACAGGGAATCTAGATTAAGGCCGGGCTGCATGTTGCGACGTATCATTCTCAATTCAATTTTATTAGGCTTTCTCGCTGGTTTTATTTTCCTTGGCGCCTGGATTAGCTTTCTCCTGACTCCGTTGGTGACGGAACCTGCGGGCATTCGTTATCAGCTTCGCCCGGGGACCTCTCTCAAAACACTCTCTGCGAACTTACAAGATCAAGGCCTGGTTCGACACCCCGTCTTTTTTAATTTGCTGGTACGCTTGCGTGGCAGCACCCATGAATTAAAAGCCGGTATCTATTTAATTCCTCGTGGAACCACGCCCAGTCGTTTGCTCACTCAGCTCACCTCGGGAACGGGGCTGCTCTATCATGTGTTTACCATTATTCCCGGTTGGAGCTTTCAGCAATTACGCAGCGCTTTGGCGCATGAGGAACATCTGCAGCAAACCCTGCAAGCCGCGAACGACGCAGACATCATGAAACTCCTGGGCGCTCCCACGCTCTCGCCGGAAGGCGAGTTTTACCCGGACACTTACTATTATATTGAAGGCACCTCTGATCAAAAGCTCTTGAGCCGTGCTTTCAAGCGCATGCAAATGAAATTGCAGGAAGCCTGGTTAAAGCGCGATCCCAGCTTGAAGCTCAACGCCTATGAAGCGCTGACCGCGGCCTCGCTCGTGGAAAAAGAATCTCATTTAAGCTCAGAGCGGCCGGTCATTGCGGGCGTTATCTTCAATCGCCTGGAAAAAAAGATGCCTTTGCAATGTGACCCGACGGTGGTCTTCGGCGTTTATCAATGGGAGCAAACGCATAAAGGCGCAACGCTGGGTTTTAACGGCGTGATCCGCAAGCAAGATTTACAGCTGAAATCAGCTTACAACACCTATCTGCGAAAAGGATTGCCGCCTACGCCGATCGCCATGCCCAGCCTCGACTCCATTAACGCGGTATTGCACCCCGTTCAGCATCGCTATATATACTTTGTCGCCACCGGCAGTGGTGGGCACCAGTTTTCAGCGACGCTGGCGGAGCACCATCTGGCAGTGATGATGTTGCGTTTTCACGAGCAGGGCTTTTTTAACTATTTCAAAATCCGTTCCTATCTTTTAGAGCGTCTGTCGTTTGATGGCCTCGAGGAGCCGATGCATGCCCTCCAGTAAATTCATCACCATCGAGGGCATTGAAGGCGCCGGTAAGTCGACGGCGGTCAAGTTTATTCATGATTATCTGCAGAGCAAGGGGAAGAGTGTTGTCGTGACACGCGAGCCCGGGGGCACGCCCGTGGCCGAGGAGATCCGTCAGTTGGTCTTGAATCCCGACGCCAAAGAAATCATTGATCCCAAAGCGGAACTCTTATTAATGTTTGCCGGACGCGCCCAGCACGTGGCGCGGGTTATCCTTCCGGAATTGTCTGCGGGCAAGTGGGTACTCTGCGATCGTTTTGTCGATGCAACGTATGCTTATCAATGCGGGGGCCGCGGTTTGGATGCCAAGTGGGTCAAGATGCTGGAAGAGTTGGTCGTCGGCTCCCTGCGCCCTGACCTGACCATTTTACTCGATCTGGATCCGGAGGTGGGCTTGGCCCGCAGTCGGCGCCGGGGACCCCAAGATCGTTTTGAAAAAGAAAAGGTGGCGTTTTTTGAAAGAGTGCGCCAAGTTTATCTGGAGAGGGCGGATCACGAAAAGCAGCGTTTTCGCGTGATCGACGCCGCGCAGCCTTTGGGCGCGGTGCAAGAAAATCTGAAACGTGTTTTGGAGTCCTTATGATTTATTCCTGGCAAACCCAAGAGTGGGAGCAGTTAGGCCGTCTGCGTAAGGAAAACCGTCTGCCGCATGCCTTGTTATTCACCGGCCCCGCAGGCGTGGGAAAGCGCGCTCTGGCTCAGATCTTCGCGCGTCTGGTCTTGTGTCAGAATTCGCAAGACGTGGACAGCGCCTGTGGCGCCTGTCATGCTTGTCACTTGACGCAAGCGGGTTCGCATCCGGATTTTCGTCAGGTGCAGCCGGAGGAAGATGGAAACACCATCAAGATTGATCAAATCCGTGAGCTGAGTGAGTTCGTGCAGCAGACTTCCCATCAGGGCGGCTTGCGCGTGGTGCTCATTCAACCGGCGACCGCGATGAATACCGCTTCAGCGAATGCTTTACTGAAAACGTTAGAAGAACCCGCGCCCAACACCTTGCTGATCTTGATTAGTGATAACCGTTCGCGATTGCCGGTTACCATTCTCAGTCGTTGCCAACAAGTGCGCTTTTCAGCGCCACCGCGCGCGATGGCTTTGGCGTGGCTCGCGGCTCAGGATGCCTCGCTCAACTGGGAGCCCATTTTGGATGCGACGCGGGGAGCGCCTTTATTGGCGCTGCAATGGCAGCAAGAGGGCGTGTGGTCCGCTTATCAGAATTTTATGAATGATTTGGCCGCTTTGACGCGTCAGGAAGCGGACCCCTTTCAATTGGCCGTGCAGTGGAAGGATGCCAACCTGCTATGGCTATTTGACCTTTTTTTCAACTGGCTGCTGAAGCTGATGCGCTTGCAGGCGGCGCCGGAACAGAATGTGAACGAACCGGCGGCTTTAGTGGCCGGCCACATCCACAGTCATTATTTGCTGGAATTTGCGGATTATCTGCAGCGCCTGCGTGCCGATGCCTTGGTGCCTTTTAATTTAAATCAACAGCTGATGCTGGAATCACTTTTTATTCGTTGGGTGCAATATGTTTCTCGTTGATTCACATTGCCATCTGGATATGCTGGATTTAGCGCCCTATAACGGCAACCTCAAGCAGGCCGTGGAAGCCGCGCGTACTCAAGGGGTGGGGCATATTTTGAATGTGAGCGTCAGTCTCAAGGATTTTCCGCAAGTATTGGCGACCGCTAAACAATATCCCTTTGTGAGCGCATCGGTAGGCTTGCACCCGAATGAACAAGATGAAGAAACCACGGCCGCCGAGTTGAAGGCGCTGGCGCAAGATGAAAAAGTCGTCGCGATCGGTGAAACGGGGCTGGATTGCTATCGCAGTACCGGCGACCTGGAGTGGCAGCGACAACGTTTTCGCGAACATATCCGCGCGGCGCGTGAAACCAGCCTACCGCTGATTGTGCACAGTCGTCAGGCGAAAGAAGATACCATCCGCCTGCTGCGCGAAGAAAATGCCGCCTCCGTTGGAGGTGTGTTGCACTGTTTCACCGAAGACTGGGAGATGGCTTCCCAGGCCTTAGATTTAGGGTTTTATATTTCATTTTCAGGCATTGTGACTTTTCGTAACGCGGTCTCGATTCAAGACGTCGCGCAGCGCATGCCGCTGGATCGCCTGCTGCTGGAAACGGACTCGCCTTATCTCGCGCCCATTCCAAATCGTGGGAAACCGAATGAGCCGGCTTTTATCGTGCATACGGCGCAGTTCATCGCCGGTCTCCGAGGCATTCCGGGCGAACAACTGGCCGAGGCAACCACGGCTAATTTTTTCAGACTATTTAAAAGGGCAAAGCATGTTTAAACCAGCGCCGATTTTTATAGGCTTGCGTTACACGCGAGCCAAACGCCGTAATCATTTTATTTCTTTTATCACGCTGACCTCGATGCTGGGCATTGCTCTCGGCGTCATGGCCTTGATTACCGTGCTTTCGGTGATGAATGGCTTCGATCGTGAGATTAAAAAACGGGTTTTTAGCATGGTGCCGCCTATTACCGTGAGCAGCATTACGGGTTTTCTGACGGAATGGCACAATTTGCAAAATGTATTGCAAGCCACGCCGGGCGTCGTGCATACCGCGCCCTTTGTCAGCGGCGAGGCGCTGCTGACCTTCAACTCACGGGTCGCGCCGGCGATGGTGAATGGCATCGAGCCTGAGCAGGAAAAGAATATCACCGCTTTGTCGGATAAAGTGGTCGAAGGCAAGCTTTCTGCTTTGAAGCCAGGGACCTTTGGTATTGTCTTGGGTGAGGAATTGGCTAAGCGTTTGAATGTCTCTTTGGGAGATAAGCTCACGGTGGTCACGCCGGAAACGACGTTGACGCCGGCGGGAGTCGTCCCGCGCTTCAAGCGTTTCACGGTGGTCGGTATTTTTAACGCCGGCAGCGGTTTTGGCTTCGACGCCGCACTGGCTTACACGAACCTGAGTGACGCACAGCGCTTGTACGGCTTTGGTAATCTGGTTTCGGGGATTCACGTCAGTCTGGAAAATGTGTTTACCGCTCCCAAAATGACGAAAGACTTGATCAATACGCTGTCCCCATCCGCCTATATCACCAACTGGACGGACCAGTTCGGCGCGTTTTTCCACGCGGTCAAACTGGAAAAGACCATGATGTTTTTTATCCTCTTACTGATCGTCGCGGTAGCGGCCTTTAATCTGGTCGCAACGCTGGTGATGGTCGTCAATGATAAAGAGGCGGACATTGCTATTCTGCGTACCTTCGGCGCCACGCCGCACATGATTATGTCAATTTTCATTGTGCAAGGCGCCGTGATTGGTTTGGTGGGGACGTTGCTCGGCGTTTTAGGCGGCATTTGGCTGACTTTTCATGTCACGGAGATTGTGAACGGCATCGAGCATCTCTTTCATGTGCAGTTCCTTTCTTCCAGTGTGTATTTTGTCGACTATCTTCCGTCTGAGTTGCAATGGGTGGATGTCGCGGAAATTAGCCTCACGGCGCTGGTCTTGAGCTTTGTGGCGACAATTTATCCTGCCTGGCAGGCTTCGCGTATGGATCCGGTGGAGGCGCTGCGTTATGAATAAAGTGATGACGAGGAACGAAATGAACAATGCGACGACGGCGGGAGACGTGGTGTTAGCCTGTCAGGGACTTTCCAAAATGTTTAAGCAAGCTGGCGTTGAGATCGAAGTGCTGAAGAACATTGATCTCGCGGTTAGAGCGGGGGAGATGATTGCCATCATCGGCAACTCGGGTTCCGGCAAGAGCACACTGCTGCATCTGCTGGGAGGCTTGGATAAGCCGACGCAGGGTCAGGTTTTTATTAATAACAAGAATCTGGCTGATTTGTCTGAAAACGAAAGATGCCAAGCCCGTAATCGCGGTTTGGGATTCATTTATCAATTTCATCATCTCTTGCCGGAATTTTCCGCTTTGGAAAATGTGTCAATGCCGCTGCTGATTCGTGGTGATTCTGCGAAGTCAATTCAAGCTAAAGCGGAGTATCTTCTGGAGTCGGTCGGCTTAAAAGATCGGCTGACACACCGCCCGAACCAACTTTCCGGCGGCGAAAGACAGCGCGTCGCGATCGCCCGCGCCTTGGTGACGGACCCGCTGTGCGTGTTGGCAGATGAGCCAACCGGCGATTTAGACCCGAAAAACGCCGAGCAAGTATTTCAAATCTTTTTGAAACTGCAAGCTGAGAAAAAAACCAGCGTGGTGATGGTGACGCATGATTTGGGTCTAGCAAAGATGACGCAACGCATGATGACGCTGAAGCATGGTGAGCTGGTTGGGATGTAAAGCGGGGATCTAGCTCAGGATTAGCAATTTCACTCTGGCCTCCTACCCCAACCCCTTCCTCCACATAAAACGTGGAGGAAGGGGGTATAGTTGCAGCAGTCTTGCGGATTTTCCCCTTTCCTCCACGCTTTATGTGGAGGAAAGGGTAGGGATAGGAGGTAAAAAAACGAATTTTTTGTTTCCTACCCAAACTGCTTCCTGATGTCGAGTCAAGGGTTCAGGCGAAATGTTTTTATTTTTGTAAATTTGTGGTATTTTTTCCTTCTGTAATATCAATACTTATCCTCCCCTAATTCACCCCGCCATCGTTGCAAGCCACCGTCTTTGCGAGCGCGAGCGAAGCAATCCAGGCTTTATTGCCCCTCAATCCTTGCCACATCGCCCGATACCTCATAGATAGAGCAGCAATAATACCTGGATTGCTTCGCTCGCGCTCGCAAAGACGGTGGCTTGCAATGGCAATCTTGTTCACTCGTATTCTCCATTTCAACTTATCGGAAAACCCCAATGACTTTTCTTTCTCTCGCCTTTCTATCCGGCGTGCTATTTTTGCAAGAATTCTCGCAACTCCCATCACGAGGTTGGATTGCTGTGGCTTTCATTTGCTGTTTTCTGTGTTACAAATTGAAAGCTCGAGCATATCCGATCCTGATCGCCGTTCTCCTCGGCTTCTCCTGGTGTCTCTGGCAGGCGCATGCCGTCGCTAGCTTTACTCTCAAGCCAGAATGGGAGGGGAGGCCGCTTTGGCTTGAGGGCGAGGTTATTTCTCTCCCCCGCGTTTCGCCCCATCAAACCTCCTGTGTCTTTCGTATCAGAAGCATCCGCGATGAAAAACTAAGTCATCCTGTTTCCACCTCGATAAATTTATCCTGGCCAAACGACCCAAAGCAAAGTCACCACACGGTCAGCCCACTTCATGTCGGCGATGAATGGCGACTCGCGGTTCGCCTCAAGAAAATCCACAGCACCATGAATCCCGGCGGTTTTGATTTTGAAGCTTGGGCATTCCAAAATGGTATTCGAGCTCGGGGCTATGTGGTGCTGCAAGAAAAGCCCACGCTCTTAGCCGAGCACCCCTGGCGCTTCCCCGTTGCCCGTTTGCGGCAATCTATTCAAGAGCGGGCACAGCAAACCCTGCCTCCCAGCCAGACATCCCCCTGGCTAGTTGCTCTCATGGTCGGCGAGCGCGCGGGGATCGCGCAATCGGAATGGGAAGTCTTGCGAAATACGGGCACAAACCATTTAATGGCGATCGCGGGGTTACACATTGGCTTCATGTCTGCCCTGGCGCACTGGCTGACCGTCCGGCTCTGGCGATATCCGCGATTACTTTATTATCTTCCCGCGCAGCAAGCGGGGGCCTGTGCTTCGTTGCTCATGGCCATGATCTATAGCGCGCTCGCAGGCTTTTCTATCCCCACACAACGGGCGCTGGTCATGATTGCGGTGTATCTACTCGCAACACTCTGTCGACGTACTATTCCTCTCTGGCAGGCTTGGAGCCTGGCTCTGCTGCTGGTTTTGTTATTGAATCCCTTGAGCGTACTTTCATCCAGTTTTTGGCTCTCGTTTGTTACGCTGGCGCTTATTATTTACGGCCTCAGTGGCCGCCTAGCACCCCAGGGCTTCTGGTGGCACTGGGGCAGGCCGCAATGGGTGCTGGCGCTGGGCCTTTTACCTCTGAGCCTCTGGCTTTTCATGCAATATTCTCTGGTTTCGTTTCTTGCCAACTTCATCGCCATACCCTGGGTCGGCTTTACCATTCTGCCCCTCTGCTTTCTCAGCGCGATTCTGTTGCTCCTCTGTCCGTTTCTGGCGAACTACAGTTTGCTGCTGGCAGATAAAAGCCTGGCGCTCTTGTGGGCTATTCTCGGCTGGCTGGCGGAGCTTCCTTGGGCTATCTGGCATCAATCCATCCCGAATTATGCTTATTTGATCGCTGCAACGATGGGTGTGGTGATCTTGCTCCTCCCGCGAGGCTTTCCGGGTCGGTATCTCGGCATGCTCTGGCTTTTGCCTGCCCTATTTTTCATCCCTACCTCGCCGAACTGGGGGGCTTTGCAATTTACCTTGCTAGATGTCGGGCAGGGACTTTCCGCGGTGGTTCAAACCCAAACGCATGTTTTGGTTTTCGATACCGGCGCTCGTCTCGGTCCCGAATCCGATATGGGGTAATCGGTCGTTCTACCCTTTCTCCGCTCGCAAGGCATTCGCCAGCTCGATATGCTCGTCGTCAGTCACGGCGACAATGATCACAGCGGTGGCGCGCAATCGATCTTAAAGCAAATGCCGGTGCGCGCGCTGGCAACGAGTGTCCCGGAAAAATTTTCCGCCTGGCCGGCGGAGTATTGTCTCGCGGGAAAATCTTGGGACTGGGACGGCGTGCATTTTTCTTTTTTGCATCCGTCCATGACACAACTTCATCTGGGTAACGATAGCTCCTGTGTGCTGCAGGTGGCAACGCAAAGCAAGCGGATTCTGTTGCCGGGGGATATTGAAAAGCCGGCAGAAAATATCTTGCTCGCGGATCCATCCCATGACTTGGCCGCTGATTTGCTGGTCGCCCCTCATCATGGGAGTAAAACTTCAGGATTAAGAGAATTTATCGGGCGGGTGCATCCGCAATTTGTTTTGTATGCCGTCGGCTACCGTAACCGCTATCATTTTCCTTCTCCGGGGGTGATGGCAAGTTATCGTGATTTTGGCGTGTTGCAATATGATACGGTTAGCTTGGGTGCTATGCAGTTTGCCATGGGAAAGAATGATTTGCTGCCGACGGAGTTCTATCGCTTGTCGCATCAGAGGTATTGGAATGGGCTAGTGAATTAGCTTCGTTTTGATTCTGGAGCGTAAAGCGAAAGATTTCCAGGTGAGGCAAGTGCCGGTTCCGGCAGATTAAGCGGCAATCCATGAAAGCGCACAGGTGAACGCGTTTTCTTGAGCTCTTGGATTACTGCGGGCTGCTTGTCAACCTGCAATCCATGAAAACGGACGGGTGAAAGATTTATCTTGGGCTCGTGGATAACTGCGGACGGCTGGTCAACTGGGAGGCTTGCGGCAGGTGTCGGCGTGGCAATATTAGTATTCAGTGCCACCACAATGTCCGCTGTCCGTTTTACCGGATTCTTTGGGGCATCTACTTCCTCTTTCGGGTCAAAGGTGAATTTCCTCTTCGTCCACCGGGTATGAAGAGAGCAAGCAAGACCATAAATACCATAGGCCACGCTGCGCGCGGGGGCGATGCCCAAGACGGCTATACCCACTATAAACAAGGGTAAGGGTGGGAATAAGAAGCCAGCGACGAACAACATGCTGCCGATAATGGGTAAAAGTGCCCAGAGAGCTTCGCGCGTCTTGTCCTGAGACTGCTTTTTTGCATCATTTAATTGAGTGCGAACGTCCAACAGCTGTTTCAGTTGTTCAGTCTTTTCTTCGCTGAGATTAGTTTTTTTCTGCTCGCTTTCAAGGGCGGCAATTTGCAAATCAAGATCAGCCGGAGCCTTCTCCTTTAAATCGCTAAAATTCTTTCTTGCCTGCCATGCAGGAACGGCGCTCTTCGTCACCCATCCTGCCGCGGCGCCCAAGGTGGTCAAGATCCAGCCGATGGGAGTTGCCAGCAGAGTCGCGGTGAAAGCCAGTAAGATGAGGGTATTGAGAAACAGCGACATCACATTACCAAACATGCGGTAGTGGATACCTCGTTCATAAGTCTCCGCCATCGCAAGAGTGGAGTTGGAGTGGGCGTTTTTAGCCTGATGACTAAGATGAGCATAAATTGCGATAGAGTAAAAAATATCAAACAAATTTTTCGCGGCGCTTAAAGCGATAATAACCTGTGGAAATATCGTTCCCAGCCAAGTCAATAATTTTGGCAAAGTCTGAAAAAAGTATTGCAAGCCACGCGCGGCGTGATTCGCAGCGATCGAAGCGTAATAGGCGATTTGCGAAATATAACTCGCTTTATTAATTTTGTGAATATGCGCCGCTTCATCTTCTTGCTTGAGGTGGCTTTGAATTTCCTGATCAAGCTTTTTAAAGTCATTCAGGAAGTTTTTGTCAAGGGTATCAAAGCCGGCCAAGGGAATCAGACTGTCCAAATTGTTTTTGAGCAGGATGATCTGAATTACGGAATCACGCCAAGTGTCCTTGTCTCTCGTCCATGGCAAGTAATAGCGTTGGTAAAGATTCTTTAAATCTCTCAGGTAGTCATACAGTCGGCTAGCAATGAGACGACCATCTTCACTGTGAGTCAACTCTAAGGCTTTGTCTAATTTTGTAGCGATCTGATCAATTATAGTGTCAAAATCGGTCTCAGTTTCAAATTCAATCTTTACCACATCTGCGTAGATTTTATAAATGTCTAATTCGCTATGAGGCTGAATGCCAGCAGCGACGTCAGCCAGAGGTGCGCCTATTATTTTGCCTATTATTTTATTGCGGAATCTAGCAAGCATTGTCTGGCCTTTCTCGTATATTCATATCTCTATGATACAAGCCCAAGATTAAGGGGGTGTTAATGCGGCTTAAGGAAAGCTTAAATTCAAATATTGGGTTATTTCTGTAACTTACTGTATATAAAGTGGAAATTACAGAGTTGGGGAGAGGGGAGTGTGCTCAGGGGCTTCAAGATTCGCCATTGCGGGCGTGTTTATTGGCGAGAGTGCCTCAGGCTTCAATGCGGGTGGACTGGCCTGCATTTTTTGCTCGGGCTCTCTTGCCAAGGGTGAGGAAAAATCAATTAGCAAGTCACGACCGATGTGAGCCGTGCTCATTACTTTTGAATGATCACTCTCAGGTTCCTGCGCCGGGTTCAATGTACGTGCTTTATCCCACTTCACATAACGGCCGTGTAAAAAGAAAAGAACGCTATAGCTTGGCGAAGCCGCAAGGAATAAAACACCAAAAACAAACAGCGGGGGACACAGGAAGCCACAGGCAAAGAGAGCGCTACCGACGATGGTGGAGGAGTACCAAAAAGCATCGTAGACTTTTGCGAGATAGTTTTCTTTTGCCGCATCGAGTTTTTTCTGCCCCGCTTCTAAGGGCGCAAGTTCTTTTTCAATTTTATCTTTTTCTTCGTAAAGAGAAAAAATTCGTTTTGAAAGATTGAAGTACTCTTTTCCGGATTTCTCCAGCCTCTGTTTCTCCAAGGCCGTTATCGCTTTATTGATTTCAAGCAAGCTCGCTTTTAGTTTTTGTATGTTGTCCGCTAAATCAGGCCGAGTCAGGCTCTGTAATTTTCTATAATTCCTCCAAGCCTGCCAGGCGGGAACCGCGCAGCTTGTCACCCATTCTGCGGCGACGACAATGGTGGAGATGGCCCAGCCGAGCGGTGAGGAGAGCAGGGCGCCGGTAAAAATCAGCAAAGTAAAAATGTTAACGCCGAGCGCAATAATATTTCCCGCCTGACGCAAATAGTAGCCGAGGTTATAGATCGATGCCGTGGCCAGACTGGGATGGGTGTGCTCGCGCGCGCGTTTCTGAAGATGCAGGCGGGTCATGAGAGAATAAATAAGATCAAAAATATTTTTCGCGGCATCCACGGCAACGATGATGGGTGGAAATATTGTGCCTAGCCAACTAAGCACCGTAGGTAGCGTTTTTAAGAACCCCTGCATGGTTTTAGTCAGGTAGCTGGCAACGATGGTCAAGTAGAGAAAAATATTAGAAATTAAACTCGCGTGTCCAAACGCGTTAATATGGGTATCGGCAATTTCAATGCGCCGCAGATTGTGAATGTCTTCGCCCAGCTTGTGAAAACGTTCGAGAAAAGTTTCGTCAACGCTATCTAAGCCTAACTCGGTGACATCTTGAACGAGAAGGCTTAAGCGTTCTCCCAGTTCTTGAGCTTGTCGAAGGCGATTAATATCATTTTGATTTTTACTGCGTTTACTGGAGTAGTGATGATGGATTTTAATCAAATGCTGGAGATAATGAAAAAGCTTGCTGGCGCGCAACCGTCCCAGGTCCTCATGCGTATAATCCAGGACGAGCGGCATTTGTTCATGTTTCAGTTTTTTGATATCTGACCGGAAGTTGTTATAAGTTTGAATCTTCGCGGACGGATCGCCAGGTTCAACTTTGACTTCACCTGGCGCAAACGGCATTACATCGGCCGGCATTCTCCAAGGGCCCTCGTTTTTGTTGCTTTATTCTACAGTTTTTTCGCCCCCACGGCCAGCCAGGCAAGTGTCTGTAGAATAAGAGGTTATTTGGCCTGCCGCGCCGTAGCGCACCGCGCGAAGGCGGGGCTAAGCATCCACCGGCTTTTTCCCTTGCAGCAGCAAATCAATGGCCATGAGCAGGGCGGTGTTATCCACGGGTTTTTCAAAGGAAACCGAAGCGCCGAGGTTCTCCGACAAATCAAGATAGCCGATGGGGTCGAGACGGCCGCCGCCGGAGATGGCGATGATTTCCATGTCGGGGTGACGGTTTTTCACTTCAGAAATCAGCGTGATGCCGCTTTTTTTCGGCATGATGATGTCAGTGACCATCACGTCCGGTCGCATTTCTTGCAAAACTTTCGCCGCGGCTTCGCCGTCCGGCGCGCAAGTCACTTCATGCGAAGCTTTTTGCAGGACCTGGGCTAACATGTCCCGCACTAATTCATCGTCTTCGACCAACAAGATTTTAGCCATGGTTGTGTTCCTCTTGTATGAATTCTCGTTCCGGAAAATAAATGGTAAACACGCTGCCTTTGCCCATCTGGCTGCTGACTAGGATTTCGCCCAGGTGTTCCTTGACGATGGAGTGGACGGTCGAGAGGCCAAGCCCCGTGCCTTTGCCGACTTCCTTGGTCGTGAAAAACGGTTCAAATATTCGATCCATGGTGCTTTGGTCCATTCCGTGTCCCGTGTCCTTCACGTCTATTCTACAATAATTATCTTGTTTTAAGGTGGAAAATTTCAAGCCCTGAACCTCCGTGGCCGGAATCTGACGGAGCTGGATTTCAATTTTGCCTTCGCCGTCCATCGCGTCCACGGCGTTATTGATGAGATTGACGATGACTTGACGCAGGTCGTTTTCTAATTGCTGTTGGCGCTCTTGCTGATGCACCAGATCTTGTTCGATGCGAGCGATTTCATTGCCCATAGAGTAATAACGGCGTTGCACTTCCTGAAAAGCATCGTTAGCGCCGCGTTGTTCCTGCCGTCTTTCCTCAAGCGCCGTTTCCGAGGAAACGATTTCTGCTTGATAGGCTTCCTGGGCGGTCTCTTCCTGCTTGATATTCAAGGTATATTGCACCAGCTGGGAGTCCAACTGCTGCCACTGAATGGTGTACCACTGGGACTTCGTGAGACGCTCTTGTTCTTTCAGGGTTTTGTATTTTTCCGCGTCGGAGGCTTGGCGCTTCAATTGGGTCAACTGGCGATCCAGTTCGGTGCGCAGGTCGTTGACGCGCGCCAGATTGTCTTTGGTGTGCTGAATGCGCAACTCGGTCTCGCGACGACGGTCTTTATATTTAGAAATACCGGCCGCTTCTTCCAGATAGGCGCGCATGTCGTCTGGCTTGGAGTCGACAATACGGCTGACCATGTTTTGGCCAATGATCGAGTAGCTTCGAGGGCCGAGGCCGGTGCCGCTAAAAATATCCACAATGTCGCGGCGACGGCAGGCGCTATTGTTTAGATAATAAGTCGAGTCACTATCACGGGTTAGGGTACGTTTGATAGAAATTTCAGCATATTGACTGTATTCACCGCCAATTGTCCCACTCTGATTGTCGAAAATCAGCTCAATTGAGGCTTGACCCACCGGCTTTCTGGCCGTGGAGCCGTTAAAAATAACGTCTGTTGAGGTTTCACCGCGCAGGTATTTCATGGAGTTTTCCCCCATGACCCAGGTCACAGCGTCAATGACATTGGATTTACCACTGCCATTGGGTCCGACGACGGCGGATAATTGCCCGGGGAAATTCAGTGTGGTGGGGTCGACAAACGATTTAAAGCCAGCGAGTTTAATTTTCTTTAAAAACATGCCTAGTTCCTATCAGTGATGTCCATTTTATACCAGATCCCTTTGCCAGGTATTTTAGCGTAATTCAGCCACTTAACCAACATGGAAATCAGAAATCCGGGCTATTTTATGGTAATCTAAAGGTATATTCCTGCAGGGAAGCCCATGACGCCAGGTATTATAAGCCAGTTGAAGAAACACCGACACGCTTATGTGATTGCGCTGCTCGGCTTCCTCGCCTCTTTGGGCTTATTTTATGCACTGCAAATCCAGGAAGAGCGCTATATTTTGAACATTGCTCAACTGGGTATCGAAACAATTGATAACCATCTTCAGTCTGAATTGGCATTTAATGCTCACCTCCTCAAGCATATGGCGACGCAACTGGAAAAAACGCCAGGGCAGGAACCGGCCATGAAGCCTTCCCTGAATGATTTGCTCAGCAGCTATCCGCAACTCAAAGCCGTTTCATACATCAGTAATACAAATAAAATCAATTGGATACACTCGAATAATCAAGCACAGGATTATCGACCCCTCTTTGAGCGCTTTCTGCAAACGGACGCTCGCTCCCTCGCTGTCCGGCAGTCTGTTTGGGTTTCCTCCCCGCTCCCATTGCCCGATGGGAAAATGGGCTTTTTTATGATCTACCCCTCAAAGCACACTGCGCTCGTGGCGCTCATTGACTGCAGTTATCTGCTGCAGCGCAACGCCCCGCTCGCTGGCATGATTTTTAAGGTCTACCTGAATCAGCAGCCTATTACAGCGGAAGGCTCCAGCTCGAGTGAGCCGCGCTGGTTATTTGAAATATCCAAAACGCTTTACGACGGCTTATGGCAAATCAAGGCCGAGGAAGGCACGATCAATCTCGGCGTTGTTCATCTGATCAGCAAGCAGGCACCGCTCTCCTGGCTGACGTTCTTTCTGGGCGTGCTGATTTCTATCTTGCTCGCGCGCAGTACCGCGCTTTCGGACTTACTGCAAGAGAGAACGGTGGTGCTGGATAAAATCAACCAGGACTTGAAGAACGAGATTGCCAATCACATTCTAACCGAGGCCAGCAAAAAGAATTTGGAAAAAGCCTTGCTGCAAGGACAAAAGTTGCAGGCCATCGGCACCCTGGCGGGCGGTATCGCTCACGACTTTAATAATATCCTGTACGCGATTCGCGGCTATGTCGAATTGGCGCGCGAGGAAATTCCGAAGGACACGATTACTTATACTAATCTGGGCAAAGTTCTGGAGGCCACCTACCGCGGACAGGACCTCATCACGCAAATTCTCACCTTCAGCCGCAGACAGCAGCA
>Ga0206822_1001_pt2 | contig 99727 bp, 88 predicted proteins | sample Alteio_BWOrgCont_83_FD_152913 | JGI IMG/M metagenome (GOLD analysis project Ga0206822, IMG submission 152913) | Enriched cells from forest soil in Barre Woods Harvard Forest LTER site, Petersham, Massachusetts, United States -... | ecosystem: Environmental > Terrestrial > Soil > Temperate forest >... | reverse complement strand
AAGATGCCTTGAAATGGCAATATATCGCCGATCGCCTCGCTGCGATATTCCGATTCAGAGACGATCAATCCGGCGAGAAAAGCTCCGAGCGAAAGCGACAAACCCACGCTCGATGTCAGCCACGCGACAGAAAAACAAATGGTCAGTATACTGAGGAGGAACAATTCGCGGCTGCGCGTGCGTGCTATATAGTACAACAATTTAGGGACAATCCTATTAGCTGCAATTAAAACAGCCATAAGTATGACTATTCCTGTTAAGATTGAGTAAGCGAAATTCGAATCGAAGGCTACCCCTTTTCCTCCGAGTAAAGGAGTCAGCAGCAACATAGGAATGGCTACGATATCTTGAAAGATCATGACTCCGATGATTAGTCTGCCGTGGGGGGTATCGCTTTCACCTCTTTCATCAAGGATTCGAAGGACAATAACTGTACTGCTTAATGAAAGGATAAACCCTAAAAAGATGCTTTCTCCCAAGGGTCTTCCCGCAACCAGACCTAATGCCATGCCAGCAACTACCGTGAGGACTATTTGCAGAGAGCCTCCGACTAAAAAAAACCTTTTGTATTCCAAAATTTTCTTGAAGGAAAATTCCATACCGACAGTGAAAAGGAGTAGCACAATACCGATGGTGGCAAGAGTGTCGACGTCATGCACGGCGCTAACGAGTCCGAGTCCGTGGGGACCGCCGAGGACACCTGTGAGGATAAATCCGACAATAGTGGGTAGTTTAAAGCGGTGGCATACGAGGTTGACAGCGATGGCTAAGCTGAAGATGATGACAATTTCTTTTAGCAGAGGGATATCCATAGTGAACCGGTATATTTTTAATAGTCAGAATACCAGAATCCAGAATTCAGAATCAAATCTTGATGTATTATTTTGCCACAATCTAAATGCATTTTTAAACCACAGAGGCACAGAGACACAGAGAGATACACAGAGAAAAACAAAGGCGAAATGCTTGACGAATTCTCTAAAGCGCAGAGACTTCGTCAAGATCTTCGCCATTATTTTTCTCTGTGCCTCTCTCTGTGTCTCTGTGCCTCTGTGGTTTAAAAATGCATTTGGATTGTGGTATCCAACTACAATACGATTCTGAATTCTGAATTCTGTATTCTGAATTCCCCCGCGTTGCTATTTACGCGTCGCACAAAAGTCCCTGATCAATTTCAAAAAGCGCCCACCATAAGCTTGCAATTTAAAGCGGCCAACTCCATTGATGCCAATAAATTCCTTATCGCTTTGTGGAAAATAAGTCGCCATTTCAAATAACGAACGATCTGAAAATACAGAAAATGGAGGAAGTCCTTCTTCGAGAGAAACCTCCAAACGCAATTGGCGCAGCTGATTGAACAACGTCTTGTTGTAAGGCAATTGCGACATCTCTTTCTTCGACTCTTTGAATACTTTTTTGCGAAAAATAACCTTGGTCTCACCTCTTAATACACCTCTGGAAGTATCTGTAAGCTTCAGAACGCGGTAGTCATCGTTAGAATTTTCAAGAAAACTCATTACGATCAATGATTCGATATAGCTGCGCAATTCGATTTCGGAAAACTCCGGCATCAAGTTATAGGTGGACAGCTGATCGTGTCCATTCTGAAAAACTTTCTTATTTTTCGAACCTCTAAGAACATCGATGACGTGGACTGCGCCGAAACGCTCTTTCAGACGATAGACGCATGACAAGATCTTTTGGGCTGTGATGGTTCCATCCACTTTTTCCACATCATCATTACAATTATCGCAGCCGTTGCAATCGGTGGAATGATATTGTTCGCCGAAATACCGAAGCAATTCCTTCCTTCGACATGTTGAGGATCGGCAAAATGAATACATGAATTCGGTTTTCATATCCATTTTTCCGCGAATGACCGGATCTTCAATCTCCTTTAAGAAAAATTGATAGGTCATCAATTCTTTTCCACTGTACAGCATCAAGCATTCTGCAGGTAATCCATCGCGGCCCGCACGACCAATTTCCTGATAGTACTGTTCGATATTTTTCGGCATATCATGGTGCAAAATGAAGCGGACATCCGGTTTATTGATGCCCATACCAAAAGCTACCGTGGCAACCATGAGCGAGGTTTTGTCATGAATGAAGTTATGTAGGGTATCTGAACGTTCTTTATCATTCAAACCCGCATGATATTTTCCGACGTTGTAGCCTTCATGTTTCAGGTCATCATAGAGTGTATCAACGGTTTTTCTTGTGGCGGCATAGATGATGCCCGATTGCTCTTTCCGATCCTTTAGGAAGGTAGTGATTTGGCCATAAGGATACGATTTTGTATTGATCCTGATCAAAAGATTCGGTCTGTCGAAACTCCCTTTGGAGATAAAGGGATTTTTCATCACAAGCTGATCGGCGATATCAGCCTCCACTTCCGGAGTTGCTGTAGCTGTGAGCGCCATTAGTGGCATATCCGGAAAGGTTTTTTTTATCAGGGAAAGTTGACGATAATCGGGACGGAAGGAGTGTCCCCATTGGGAAATGCAATGAGCTTCGTCTATAACAAAAAACGAAAGAGGCATTTCCTTTAAGCGGTTTAAAAAGTTTAAGTCCCCAAACCGTTCCGGTGCAATGTATAATAATTTGTAACGTTGCAAGTCGCTAAGTACATCAAAAAGTTCGGAAAGAGGCAGAGAGCTGTTCACATAAGCTGCCGGAATGCCTGTTTTGGTTAGAGCAGATACTTGGTCTTGCATGAGAGAGATCAATGGGGAAACGACGATGGCAGTTCCCTCCATCAGCATGGCAGGTAATTGGTAGCAAAGCGATTTTCCTGCACCTGTGGGAAGGATAGCAAGAACGTCTTTTTTGTTCAGGATACCCTCTACAATTTCTTTTTGGTGGGGGCGGAAAGTATTATAACCAAACCATTTTTTTAGATGATCTTCGAGTATAGCGGTTGTTTGCATGGGGTTGGCCTGTTGAGAATACAGAATTCAGAATACAGAATACAGAATTCAGAAATAAAATCTTAATGCATTTTGATTCCACAATCTAAACACTTTTTTTTACCACAGAGGCACAGAGGCATAGAGAGAGGCAAAGAGAGGTGAAAATCGTAAAGTAAGCTCCTCTTACACTCCTTCATTCCTCTTTGCCTCTCTCTGTGTCTCTGTGACTCTGTGACTCTGTGGTTAAAAATGGATTTAGATTGTGGCTTAACAATGCATTAAGATTTTATTCTGAATTCCCAAAGGTGGAAATGATCATCGTATTTATTATTTGTAAAATAATTTGTATAGTGATACTTTACGATTAAAAGAAGGGTTCATAGGCATGAAGACACTGTCGCATATGACTTTACATATGTTATGCGGTATGGCACCGTTTTCGTTATGGGCTACCAATGTAGCCACCCATACGATTACTTTCTCGATTAGCCCCATTTCCGAAGTTGCCACTTCATCAGATCCACCTTCATTTAATTCTACGGAAGCAACAGCCGGATGCGATCCTTTTGAAATCTGCGACAATACGACCTTCTATTCTATAACCACAAACGGAAGTTCTGAAAATTTATATGCTTCATTGAATGCCCCCATGCCGTCGGGGACTTCCTTATCAATACTTGCTACGGCTCCGAATGGGGCAACCTCGCTGGGAACTGTATATCTTGATAGTTCTAACCAAACATTGGTAACAGGAATTACCCAAATCGCACAAGCCAACCTGCAACTAAATTATATGTTTGGGGGTACTGCCGCCGCCGGTGTTATCCCTACTTCTACGCGTATTGTTACATACACCTTATCACCCTAACAACCTTACCGTTTCAAGGTCCGATTGTATAGGTAACTGTATTAGTCGAGCCGGCTACTTGTGCTGCGCTGACTGTTGCTGCGAGTGTGTAAGTAATCGATAAGCTACTCGCCGCAATATTTGCTATTGCACTGACTAAAGCTGTAGAAGTTGTGGTTAAAGTGGTGACTCCAGCAGACGTTGCCCCAGTTGGAGCTGCTAAGTTCACACTAAGCGTCACACCTGTAGGCATCGCAGTAGCTACGGCGCCGGATACCTTACGGGCTGTATTGTTTGTTGTCACAGAATAGGTTGTTGTGGCATCTGAAGCATTTGTCGGAGCACTGCCTGCGGTCGCTGTCGTTACATTTAAATTTCCGGGATTGCCTGATACACTAATGGAGTCGATTGATCCAATAGTATATGTAACTGTTGCAGTTGCAGTTGTCGCACCCATTAGATATGACTGCTGCAGGCCTAACATGACTAGTAACTTAACAAATTTTTTACTTGGCATAATCCCCCAATGTTTTGAACCTAAATATCGAGTATCAACAAAAAAATATTAGTGTCAAAGAATATTTTATTATTTTTCCAACTTATAGACTTCAGGCGCTGTAGGCTTCACCTTAAAATTAACAGCGCGCTCTTCTCCAGGCAGCACTTCAAAGACCAGATCGTTCATATCAAGTTCATGCAACGGAGGGATCACATCTTTGAAGATCCTGATATGCCATTCGCCTGGACGCAATTTCGGAAAACGGAACTCCCCTTTCTCATTCGTCATACAAGAATAGATTTCTTTTTCCTCCTTGCGAGCTATGGCTACGCGGACTCCTTGCAATCCATTTTGAGGTACAATTTCGGCATTCTCGGGAGAAATTAATATGGCAAAGAGATCTTTGTAATTATACAAAATAATTTCGCCACGAATTGAGCAAGCCGGCACAACCGGAATGCAAATCTCTGTTTTGGCTCCGCCCGGGACATCGACTTCCAATTTGTCTGAACTTACGCCGATCAGATCATCAGGCAGCATGGAGAAATTCGGGCAATGTACTCCTGCAGTAATACATGGGAAAGAAAAACGACCATCCGGCCCAGTGGAAACACGATCAGGCCCGCACAATAACATGGCCCCTGAGACAGGTGTGAAATCGTTTTGGTTATAAATATAGCCGTTCAGGTCTCCGATATCTGTGCGCCGGCAAACAGGCAAACTGAATGGGATAGCGTAGGAGACAAGAAATACGGAGTCATTCGGATAATGTTTACGATAATGATAGTGCTGGACCATCGCTTGCAATCGATGCAGGTTATTGAATGTATAGTTGAAGTTGACTGTAACCTGAGACAAATCGAGCATGTCGGCAGTATGCTTAAGCCTTTGTAAAAAGATTTCGATAAATCCCATAGGGGCAAATCGATAAGAAAGCGAACCTCCGAAGCCATTGCGCCATGGGCGTGCATCATAGTAGTTGATATTTCCGCTGTCATAGAATAGTGATCCGCGGAGTGTTGGTGAAAAGTCCTTACATAAGTAAGCGTAGTAGCGTTGCAGCCAATGCGTGGTCCTATGGGTTAGATAGTCCTTTTGCTGTCCAAAAGAAACAATTGTATTGAAATTGTATCCTCGCGAGCTTAGGTAAAAAGAAAATCCGGCCCACTTTTGATAGAAATTGTATTGTTCTGTCAACCCCAAATCTTTTCCTCGCAAGAGCATGCCATTCAAACCTATTGAGCACGCTGAATTTAAACAGTACGTTAGGTTGGCGGCGTATTGATTTTGCCTTGGGATGATCTCCTCAAAATCATCATCAGAACAAAAGGAAATGTTTTGTGTAAAGCGGTTTGTCGACAGGTTGAGTCGCAATCGGTCGTAAACGGGAAAATCCAAAGAAGAGGAAAACAAGTGGATATTGTTGTAATATCCATAGAATTCCGGTCCTGCATAAACTTTTTCGAGGCTGAACCAGGAATCTCCGCAGAATCTGCCATGTGTTTCAAAACGATAGGACCAATTATCCTTATTACGTGTTCTAGGAACGAAATCTTTGCCGAATTCGACTTCCGTGACTACCTTCTCAGGGTATTCCACGATCGACTGGAGTGTAACTATATTTGAAGTCGGGATATGCTGCTCCACTTTGTGCAGATAGTTAGCGGCAAAATCGACATTATCATAGGGGCTATATGAGAGATAACTGCAGAATTCATGCGGATCATCTTGACATTTCAAGGTGTTTTGGGTGTAGTGAACACCAGCTTCCCACTGTTCCCACAAGTGTTGCACACCGGCGCCTCGTCCATAACGATAGCGCTGTGTCAATGGTGACAATTCATAAACGGTATCACCGAGGCGCACATCCCATTCCCGATCATGCATTCCTGCATAAATTCTTTCGTCTATATTATAAATTACATGCCGTGCATCTGTCGGAATGCGAAAAAAGAAGTCGATATAACGATCCTTTTCTTGATCGATCAGACCTCCGCCGGCAAATTCTCCCGCGAATATATTTTTGTAGCGATCGCCCAAGACCATAGCCTTCCCATAAGCGGGTATGCGCACATAAGGATCGTTAATTCTTGACCCTGGCGCAACAAATTTTAAGGTCATAGGATTTTGGTAAAGTTGCTCCCCTGTTTCCGCATTTACTAACTTTACAAGTAGGTATTGGGAATATTCATCCATACACGATTCAGGCGACAAATAAATCGGAATCTCGCACGATTCATGTGCTTTTATTTCAAATGGCTCTGAAGAGCATTCGACGGGACATGGGGGTTCGGTTTTTGTCTCAATCAAAACTTTAAGTGAAACATTCCCTTTATTAGTGTACCTCACATAAAGTTGCGCCATCTGATTTAGATTAAATTCATCGCACAAACCTTCAACGTCTACCGAAACTTCTACTTTAGGTTTAACAACCGCAATGCACGATCGCTTGCAGTCTTCGAATTCCTCAAGATGAAGAGTGATCGGATGCTCACCGGCAAGTGCACAGTGGGACACCTTAATGCCGAAAATTAACACTTGGGATTCTTCCGGTTCTAAACAAAGGTCTACAAAACCACCAGGAGAGCAATTCCATCCCTCAGGAGTAGCCAGGCGAAGTCTTCCTACAAAAGGCTCTTGAGTGATATTGCAAACGAGTGCGCTAAAAAAGATCAATTCGTCGGGGTTCACTTCACAAATGGGAGCAGAAGTCACTTCTATTGAAACAGGATTCGTACTACATGTTTTTCCGATGATGACGGAGGCTTTGTCTCGGTCCATGATGCTGACATTATCCCGCACCCATACTTCGTATGCGATTGGGTATTCTCCGGGCGATACATTTTCCGGAGCTTTAACCATCACTGTTTGAATAAACCGCTGGCCTATTTCGATATGCATCAGCATGTCGTTGGAAGGGATAGCTTCCCAAAGAGGAGGAAGTTCAAGGTGACCGACAAGAATCCTATTTTTCGAACTTTTGTTGATGACCTCGGCTTGGAGAGTGACGACTTGAGAAGGAACAGCGTTGATGATCGGCTGTAGGATTCTGACTTCAATCCCATTATCATTAGCGAATAAGGAGAGGCTAAAGGACAAAGAAAGAAAAATACAAAGAACGAGGCAACGCATTATGGTCTAACCTAAAAGGGCGATTACTGAACAGTTAGCGCAAAAGTATCGCCGAAAATGCGGCCATCTCCATTGTCAAGAATTAAAAAAGCAGTGTATTCACCTGGTGAGATCCCTTCTCCATCAGCCAGGAAACGGGAGGAACTTCCCGGATATAAACGTTCAGTTTGGGTTTCGATAGATTTCTCAAGCTTTCCCTTTTTATTAAACAACTTAGCAGACATTTTAGGGTTGAGAAACGTATCGCCGGTATTTTCAACATCAACGGTAAAGAAATTTTTTCCATCATTTTTCTCGATCCCCTTTCTGACGATCTTAAGGGTTGGAGTTCCGCTGCCGACATTTGTAACGATATGATAAGCATACCTTACTTTGACTTGCAGTTGGAATCCTTGTTCCGGTTCAACAAGGGTTTGGAGAGGGTCTGAAGGCTCGATGAGCAGGACGCTCCAATAGCTGCCCTTGAGGGTATTGTCTTGTGGAACATTGATCGTGAGATAGATATCGCGGCGTTCACCGGGATCAATAGTCTCGCGGTGAGATCCTTGTGCAATCCATTTTGCATTACTGCGAGGTTGTTGACCTAACTCGTCAAAGAAGTGTTGGCCATTGCTATTGCATCGATAGTCGCAAAGTTTGAGGTCGACAAGCTCCGGCTTCTCTTTGTCGCTTATGAGAGTAATGCGAACTTGTCCGGATTCACCTGGCTTGAAAGCATTCAGATAGGAAAGTCCGCTCACTTGGATAGCTTGCAAATTGAAAATGCCGAAAATCATTAGTAAGCAAAGGAGTAATTGGTACATGATGGGTCTCGCGTAATTTAAAAAAAGAGATATAGCACAAAGGCGCATAACACCAAACAATTTTTTATTATTGGATAGTGAGTGTGAGTGTTTTTGTTGCGCCAGTAACTTGTGCGGCAGCAGTCGTTGCCGTAAATGTGTAGGTGATCGTTAAACTACTGCCGGTAGTGCTCTTCGGAATCGCTGTGACAAGGTTGGCAGCCGTAGTCGACATTGCAACGCTGCCTGTAGAGGTAGCGCCTGTTGGAGCTTTCAAATTAACGCTAAGGGTTGTGCCTGTAGGCATGTTGGCGTTTATTTTTCCGGTAATTGTGGTAACTGTCCCAACTGTCGTTATACTGTAAGTAGTCGAAGTGTTTGTCACTGCGGCCGGTTGCTGACCTGCTGTGGCAGTTGATATTGTCAAAGTACCTGGACTTCCCGATATGCTTATGCTAAGAGCGCCGTAGGCTATTCCGGTAACGAACATCAAGGTAAAGAACAGTGTAATCTTGGAAAATATTCGCATAGTTCTCAGAAAGAAATGTAGAATTTTTGATTATCCTGATTCCCATTGCATCAAGCAAGAAAAATCTTGGACGACTAGGTATAAAAAATTAATATGTTTAACAAAAATTAAATTTTTATTTATAATAAAGGTATGGTGTGTATATGTTAGTTAATATATTACTTAGCTAATTTAAGTTATGTCAATATAAATATAAAAACAGGAGTTTATTATGGACGCTGCATCACCAACTCCCTATTTACCCCAAGAAAATAAAGCTAGCGATGTCAGATCCACACGACGTCCACCCGCACCTAAAAAACCACCATCTACTGTTGCTAAGGAATCTACGGTTGCTAAGGAGGTTTTAGGTTCTCGCGAAGACCCCATTAATTTATCATCTCTTAAGAGACGTGGGAGTTTAGGTCCACCCGTTCATGATCATAGAGCAAGTGATACCTCCGTGCAAGCAAGTAAAGCCACCATACGTCCTTTGTCGCTGACTCCTGAGGAGTTACAACGAGCTAACACAGCTGCAATGAGTCAGATCGAAAAGGCAAAAAAATTATTAGAAGAACCTGGAAATGAAGAAAAAGTTAAAAAAGGTCTTTCAGAAATGGAAAAAATCCCAATATTTAAAAAGGCTCTCCAAAACGGTGATGTAATGAAAGCCTATACTGAGCTTAAAGATAAGCTCGAGGTGTCACTTTTAGCAATCCAGCTTGAGACTCATGAGGCACAGCCTGAAAAGCCTGTCCAAGCTGCAGCTTCCCCACTACCTGGGGCCAGGCGTAGAGCTGATGCCTTCTCTGGTACCCCTGAAATAAAAAAAGAGGTAAAGATTGATAAGCAGGTCATATCTAAAAAATTGCAAGATGGAGCTAAACTGATTGGGCAATGTAAAGATTATATAGGAATTAATGAAAATAACGTCAGTGGTATAGAGAGGGGTGTAAAAGAATTAGAAGGATTTATTAAACCGTTACCAGAAGATAATTACGCCTATAAATTAATAACAAAACAAATTTCAACAATAAACAAATCGCTTGAAGAATATTATAAAAAACAAAAATAACCTGAATATCAACAGGTCGTTCTAAAAAAACGTAAAAAGGTAGTTGCAAAAGTCTTTTCTTAGTCCGGAGCACCAGCGGAGGACGTCTGAAACGAGCCCATAGCGTACGGAGGGCAATGGCATTTGGTTAACACAACATCCTCAGCCTGAAAGGCTGGTTTATAATAGCCTAGGGCAACGCCTTAGGTAGCTTATACATGTCATTGCAGGCTGAAGGCCTGCTGTATACAGTTGGAGATTGATCCCAAAAGCAAGAGCTCATTATACCATACAGCAGGCCTTCAGCCTGCAATGACATGTATAAGCTACCTAGGGCGTTGCCCTAGGCTATTATAAACCAGCCTTTCAGGCTGAGGAAGTTGTATTAACTGTCCTAGGGACGTTATGGACTCGTTTCAGACGTCTTCCGGGGCGCTTCGGACTACGTTCCAGGCCCATGTTATTCTGTATTTCAGGTTTTTAGCCTGAAAAATAATTTATATATTAAAAAATAAATCTTAGGTTATAATATATATAAGAGTATTTTAGTATTAAATTTTATATCTAAGTTAGGTTAATCAATGCATTAAACAGGAGTGTTTCTTATGAACTCATCTGATAATGTAAGTTCTCCCAGCGAAAGACCTCTTCCCGCGCCACCCACCAAATACAGACCTCTTCCTCCTACGCCTAAATTAAGTGAAAATGGCAGAAAAATATCCGTTTCACCTCAGAATCCTAATCCTTCGTCTACAGCAGAAGTAGCTGAAAAGATTTTAAAAAAAACCGAGGAAGCTCACGAACCTCCTCATCAACCCCATGTCAGTCCATCTCAAGAAAAATCATTGGCAAACACAGGAGCGGTCGTGCGTAGGACCTTACCACCACCTCCTCCCCCTTTAAAACCTTTAACTCCGCCTCAGCAAAAGGTGTTACCTCCTCCTCTGCCTCCCAGCCCAAAACTAAGTAGGGTCGGCGCCCCTACGCGCGCACTGCCCGAAACACCAGCTGAATTAGAGCAAAGAAGAGCTGCATTAGAGGCAGGAGCACAACTTAAGGAATTAAAAAAATTATCAGAAAATCCGGAAAACAAAGAACGTTTTAGAGCCGATTTTACAAAATTTGAAAACGATCCAAAGTATTTACGGGCACTTAGGAGCAATCCATATATAATGTCCGTGTATACCCAACTTAAAACAAAACTAGACAAAGAAGCAAACACAAAGAGTGGAGAATTAATTTCGCAGGGCGCTAGTTTGATCGATAAATGCGGCAAGGGCATTAATAGTGATAATATCAATAATATAAAAATTGACTTAGAACAATTAAAAAAATCAATTAAATCAGGCGGTTTTACCAAAAACCAAATAATACCTTTAAATAAACAAATTGAGCAAATAGAAGGATATCTAAAAAGTTATTCGGACAAGAAATTCACTAAATTAAAAAATGTTCTGTCAGAATTAAATGCAAACTCCAGGTTAAAGCTAACTGTTGAGGATGGTCAACTAAAAACCACGGAACGCTCTGTTTTGAGCCATATAATCGATAAAGGAGTTGGAACATCCGAACCATCAAAAGAAGCTGTTAAAAAGGTTCTGGAACAATTTAGAGAATTATATAAGGATCCAAAAATAACTCTTAAGCAAAAAGCTGAATTAGAGGAGCAGTTTCAAAAATTCGCCTTGAATGACTGGGCTAAGGCTACAATTAGCAAAGATCCTGATATTAAAAAGCTGTTCTTTGCTGTAAATCGATCAATAGGCACGACAACACCACGCCTTGCAATTCTGCAAGATGGATCGATTGCATGGATAATAAAAAAAGACGGAGAATATTTTAGGCCTGAGGAAGCAAGTAAGAGTGGTGAAGAAACAAGCTTCACTAAAGTCGATATAAAAGAATTGGTAGATGTCAATAATATTGATTTTTTAAAAGGTAAAGTAAAAATAAATAATGAAGAAATTGATATGCCTTTGGATAGCAAAATGAAAGAAAACCTCCCAAAACTATTACGTTCCTTTGATGACAATTGGGCTATGTCTGTTGGCACTTTAGCCTCACCTATGAGCTTTACTGTTAGCGGATTGGATACTCCATCGAATATTGATCTGGATCTTGCACAATCACGGTTTCAAACCGACAAAACTACACCCTTTAGCACAGACACACAATCAGATTCTGTAGCCTCCAGTACTCGTATCAAGGCTAAAGACTATCTTAAATCCGGTGAATTCTGCGGTGATTTTGCTTCAGTTCAACATTTTGAAAATATGTCCCTTGCCATTGTTAGCGATGCTGCTGGCAACGGAAAGGAATCTGTTGAGGCATCGGTCATGCTCACTCATCGTATGCGTGCGCTCGTCGTCGCAGGCCTGAAAGAAAAAAGAAATAACGGTCAGGTATCATTTGAAGACGTAAAAGAAACTATGAAGTTAGCATTGGCGCAGGCTCATCTTGAAGCATTAGGAGCCTCTAGAAAACAATGTACATTATCAATGGCTCTGACCCTAACTGATCCAAACGGCCAAAGCTTTGTTGTTGGTATGTCTATTGGGGATGCAAAGGCTTTAATTCGAAAATCAGATGGGACAATCAGGGACTTAACCCCTCAACTTTTTTCAAAATCTGTAACTGTTTCCGATGGATCATTTGGCGATAAACAAACCGATTCTTGTTTTGTTTTTGTAGAACCTTTCCAGCGTGGCGATGAAGTCATGTTAGGTTCCGATGGATTGGGGGATAACTTGGAAGCAAAAACTCTTAAATTTACTCCTGAACAAGCAGTTGATCACCTGCTTGCCCAGAAAGGTTTACCTCCTGAAAAGGAAAAACAGCTTCAGAAGTATAAAGATATTATAGCTGAATCTAACATTAAGGGTTTGAAAAAATTGAAAACTTGGGAGGCATTACATCCAATCAGAAAAGAAACAACGACACCTGAAATGAAGGAACAAAGAGAAATGCTACAGAACATCCATAATTGGTTTGTTGAAAATAGATTGAAGGAATTAATCCAACAACCGGGCCCGGGATCAACCATTGATAAGATATTTGCAGAATGTACTAGCACTAAAGTAAGCAAGCCGGATGATGTCGTGGTTGTGAGCTTACAAAAACGATGAAGTTATATCAGATTTAGCCAGCCAAACATTGTTCAAGATAAGCAAATTGTTCGTTCCAGCTTGATGGATTTTCTAAAGTAGCTGCCACCCTCTTTGCATCGTCGTATTCCAGCTTGGCATCCGATTTGTTATTTACGAGTAAATAACACTCGGAACAGAAAATCATAGCCCGTACTTCAATAGGATCAATCAGGTGACAGACAGAGTATGCCTTGATCGCTTTATCATAGAAACCACTATCCTGGTAGCAGATCCCCAGATGGAGCCAATAGACTGGTGTAAGAGGATCAAGTACTGTCAAAAAAGCATTAATTGCTAATGCCGAAGAAAAATTTTCTTCCTTATATTTCTCACGGGAAATATTGTCGATAAGATCCATCCCTTTGTCTGAAATCCCTAGGAAAGGAAACAGTTTTTCCGGAATTTTTTCTTTATAGGAAATTCGAGCAATAGTCTCAGTGGCTTGTTTGATTTCTCCCGATAGTTTTTCCCAATCCTCTTGATTTAAATACCCCTTACCATCCTGAACAATGCAGCGAATTGCAAAAGTTAATAATGTTTGCTGTTCTTCCAAACGAACGGAGGCTTTAAATTCGTCTTTTAAATGCTTTTTTGCAGCATCTTTTGTAAGTAACTTAGATTTAGCTATATATGCATCCAGTTCTTCTAGGGCAAATTCATCAGCCAATTTATCTAAAGCATCTTCATAGTCTTTATCATCTGCATTCATAGTATTTTTATGTTTTAAAATGATTTGCCCGTTTAACTGTGCCATTAAATAAAAATCAACCATAACACTATACCTAATTAACATATTTTTCATGAGTATCTACTATAATTATACAAATTGTTGGTTTTAAAACAAACAAGTATTCAAAACATTCCTTTACTGGACGAATAGGGCTATATTAATCTTCCCTCTTAGTCCGGAGCGCAAGCGGAGGACGTCCTCCGCTAGCGCTCCGGACTAAGGATGGAACAATTATGTTGAATAATTCAACTATATGCTATAATAAAACTAGTTCGATAATGTTAGATTTTGTTTTTATTGGGAGGTTAAATCTATGTCTATTCCTGGCGATATTCAATTTATACCTAATTCATCAGGACAACCATCCCCCGTCCCAACCGGCGCGACATCAACACAGAATATTCGTAAGAAATCTATGGCAGCAACAAACAAGTCCTCAAAAAGTGAACCAACCGCCCAGGAAATCAAGACCATTGGGGGCAGCGAAGCTAAGAATATAAACGAAATAGCCGCTAAAAGCCCAGAGAAATCAAAAGGATTTTTGGGTGCTTTATACGGCGATTTACCAGATCCCGAACAGACCACGAACCAACATTTGGATGCAATAACGCTCTCCGTCACACACAATCTAAAGAATGCGATAAAACCTGAAAACCCCAAAACGACGTAACTTATCATTCATCCAGTATTCTTTCTTGTACATTTGCAGTCGGTTTGCTACAATACTCTCAATTGAACATCCCACCCCAGTACAAAATGAAAGAAACAGCCTGCATCGGTATTATTCCCGCACGTTATGGCAGCACACGCTTCCCCGGCAAACCCCTTATCCCTATTATGGGAAAAACACTTATCCAGCGCACCTACGAAAACACCAAAAGCTGTCCCCTGTTTAGCTCTGTAGTCGTTGCAACCGACGACGATCGCATTTTTAACCATGTGAAAGAGTTCGGAGGCGAAGCTGTGATGACTTGCTCACAATGTGCCACAGGATCCGACCGCTTGGCCGAAGCGTACAAAAAACACTTTCACAACCAAGCAGTCGATATTATTGTCAACGTCCAAGGCGATGAACCGTGTCTGGATCCATCCGTTATTCAAAATATCATCGAAGTCCTCAGAAGCGATCCCGTAGCCGTTATGTCAACCGCCATCGTCAAAATACATTCGGAAGAAGAGGCCCTCAATCCTTCAGTCGTGAAATGTGTCATTGATTCTAATCACAATGCCCTGTATTTCAGTCGTTCGTTGATCCCTGGAAACAAGTCAGGCAAGTACGATCCAAATGCCACCTACTTCAAGCATTTAGGTATTTATGCCTATCGCCCCGACTTCCTACTGAAATACACAACATTAATGAAAACTCCATTGCAAATCGCTGAAGACCTGGAACAATTAAAAGTATTAGAACATGGGTATCGCTTAAAAACTGCGATCGTTGAAACCCATTGCGTTGGAGTGGATACTCCGGAAGATATTCAAAAAGTCGAGAAAATATTATGCAAACAAAATACATTTTTATAACCGGGGGAGTCTGCTCATCACTGGGAAAAGGGTTGACCACCTCATCAATCGGCATGATCTTGGAGAAAAAGGGCCTGCGCGTCGCCATGTTGAAGTTCGATCCCTATCTCAACGTCGATCCCGGAACTATGAGCCCCTTTCAACACGGAGAAGTGTATGTAACCGATGATGGAGCTGAAACCGACCTCGATCTCGGCCACTATTATCGCTACACGAACTCTCCGCTGTCCCGTTCATCCAATGTCACATCCGGACAAATCTACAATTCAGTGATCCGACGGGAAAGGCAAGGGGAATACCTTGGAAAAACAGTACAAGTAATTCCGCACATCACCGATGAGATCAAGCAAAGAATCATCAATTGCGCCAAACAAGTCGAAGGAATAGATGTTGTATTGGTGGAAATCGGCGGCACCGTTGGAGATATCGAATCACTCCCCTTTTTAGAAGCGATACGTCAGTTCCGCTATGAGCATTTGGGCAGTTGCATGAATATCCATTTGACCTATGTGCCCTACTTAAAAGCAGCGGGAGAAGTGAAAACCAAGCCTTCACAACATTCTGTGCAAGTATTGCGCAGCATTGGAATATTCCCTGAAATGATGTTATGCAGATGTGAAAAATCACTTCCGGAAGAAGTAAAAGAAAAAATTAGCCTTTTCTGCAATGTGCCGCGAAAAGCCGTGATCGAAGAAGTTGATGTCGAATATAGCATCTATGAAGTTCCCCTTGATCTCCATAAACAGGGAATCGACGAAATGATCTGCGAACAGCTAAACCTGCCCAACAAGAAAGTCACGTTGCCGGAATGGGAAAAGATCTTGGAGACCATCAAAAATCCGAAAGGCACAGTAACGATCGGGATTGTAGGGAAATATGTACAACATCAAGACGCATACAAATCTATTCTAGAGGCTCTTGATCATGGCGCCATGTCCATGGGATATAAAATCAATATCAAACGTTTCGAAGCAGACAAAATTATCCAAGACAATTCAGTCGACAAAGCTATCCAAGGTTGTGATGGCTACCTCGTACCCGGCGGCTTCGGAGAGCGCGGCTGGATGGGAAAAATCCTCACAGCAAAATATTGCAGAGAAAACAAGATCCCCTATTTCGGGATATGCCTGGGCATGCAGGTCATGGCTGTTGAATTCGCCCGTCACGCTGGCGGATTCCCTGAAGCGAACTCGACCGAAATTGAAGCATACACAAAAGATCCGGTAATTTCGTTACTCAGCGAGCAGCGCACAGTTCAAGATATGGGCGGCACAATGCGTCTCGGAGCCTATGCTTGCAAGCTCCAAAAGGGATCAAAAGCTCATAAAGCTTACGGTACGGAAATAATTTCGGAAAGGCATCGGCACCGATTTGAATTCAACAATAAGTACAAGGATGAACTCGAAGCCAAGGGCTTTGTGCTTACGGGGCTTTTAGATGGCGGTACACTTGGAGAAATTGCGGAAATCAAGGATCACCCTTGGATGGTTGGCGTACAATTTCACCCGGAATTTAAATCAAAACCGACAGATCCTCATCCCTTATTTCGGGATTTTATTAAAGCCAGCATAGCTCATAAGGAAAAAACCGATGGCCGAAAGTCCAAAACCCACTAGGATAATCGGAATAGATTACGGAATGGCCCGCATCGGCATTTCCGTATCCGATGAACGCAAAATCATTGCGATGCCTCTGATTACCTTGAAGGCAGAAAAGAAATCGGAAAATACCATCTCTTCGCTTTTGAAAGAATTAGAGAAACATGAGCGCGAAAACCGGTATCAGGTTGAAAGCATTGTGATTGGTTTGCCTCTGCTAATGAGTGGGAAAAAGGGACTTTTAGCAGATGAAGTTCATCATTTTGTTGAATTATTGAAAAAACAAATCACGATTCCGATCGTTACCTGGGATGAAAGGCTGACAAGCGTTCAGGCGGACAGGTCTATGCGGGAGAGCGGCATGACGCGAAAGAAGAGAGCGCAGAGAAGCGATACGGTTGCTGCAGTCATTATCTTGCAAAATTACCTGGATTTCCGGATAAGGAAGGAAGAAAGGGAAGAAGGAAATTCTGAATCCGATTCTGGTCCCGCAAACTCAATCCATTTTTAAAACACAGAGAGCACAGAGAACACAGAGAGAAGGAAAGAGAATTCAATCATGATGTCCTTTTTCTCTGTGCTCTCTGTGTTTTAAAAATGGGTTGAGTTTGTGGAATCAGATGCATGACAATTCGATTCCGGATTCCAATACATAAGGGAAAACAATGACAACAACAGAAACGAAACCCCTGGAAGAGATAAGTCGTCTGCGCAAAGTAGCAGAACCTTGCGTAATGGTTATTTTTGGCGCCACCGGAGACCTTACCGGTCGCAAGCTATTTCCCGCATTATACAACTTATATAGGGAAGGGCAACTCCCTCCCCATTTTGCATGCGTAGCTTTCGCGCGACGAGAGAAAACAAACGAGCAGTTCCGCGCTGAGATGCTTGATGCTGTAAATACCTATTCCAGAATTAAACCCGTGGATAAAGAATTATGGGAATCGTTCAGCGAACAGATTTTCTATCATCGTTCCGATTTCCACGAAGATGATGGTTATGAAAGTTTAAAGACCCTTTTGCATGATCTCGACAATAAGCTAGGGACCAAAGGCAACAGGGTATTTTACTTATCCACTCAGCCCAGTTTCTTTCCGTTGGTGACGGAAAAATTAAAAGAACATGAACTTATATACGACTTCAACACCGTCCATGACAAATGGTCCCGAGTCATTATCGAAAAGCCATTCGGACATGATTTGGCTTCAGCCCAGGAACTGCAAAATCATTTAATGAAGTTTCTGAATGAGGACCAGATATACCGCATTGACCACTATCTGGGAAAAGAAACGGTCCAAAACCTGCTCATTTTCCGCTTTAGCAATCCCATTTTTGAATCCATCTGGAATAATCACTTTGTCGATAATGTCCAAATCACCGTCAGCGAAGAAATCGGAATCGGCACTCGTGGAAAGTTCTGGGAAGAAGCTGGTTTGCTTCGCGATATCGTCCAAAACCATATGATGCAGCTTTTATCTCTCGTTGCCATGGAGCCTCCTACCAGCTTTAAAGCCAATGCCATACGAGATGAAAAAGTGAAAGTTGTCGAATCCATCCGTCCATTTCCCGTGCAACATTTGCATAAATTTATTATTCGCGGACAATATGGACCCGGATTCATCAATGGCGAACCTGTTAAAGGGTATAGGCAAGAAGATAATGTAGATCCCCAATCAAATGTCGAAACCTTTGCCGCAATGGAGCTTTTTATCGACAACTGGAGATGGGCGGGCGTACCCTTTTACCTTAGAGCCGGAAAACGATTGCCTAAAAGATCCACAGAAATTGCAATCGTCTTTAAGGATGCGCCAGGCTTTCTATTCGAGTCCCAGGGCAAAAAATTAGAAGCCAATACACTAGTCATACGCATCCAACCGGATGAAGGAATCTCCCTCAAAATGAACTGTAAAGTTCCAGGCTTGACAAATCCAATACAACCCGTGAAAATGGATTTTCGCTACGGCTCCTTCTTCGGTGCAACTCCTCCAGAAGCCTATGAAAGGCTCATTTGTGATTGCATGGTCGGCGACAATACCCTTTTTGCAAGGGTTGATGAAGTGATGGCTTCCTGGCGTTTGTTTACTCCGGTTTTGGAAAATTGGGCTTCAGAAAAAGCTAAAAATTTTCCGAACTATAAGTCGGGAACATGGGGGCCTGAAGAGGCAAATGTTCTTGTAGAAAGGAATGGGCGCAAGTGGAGAGTCATGTAAACCTATGACAAATACCGCAGGAAACATAAAAATCGCCGATATCGAATCCGAGCTCAATCGTTTATGGGAAAGCCAAGAAAAAAAAGGTTCTACACGGGCTTGCCTTTTCAACTTAATCATCTATTCAAGCACTGAACGCCGTGTGAACTACTTAGAGGATATGGCTCAGACTATTATCAAAAAATTTCCCTGCCGTCTCATTTTCATTCGGGGGAATGAATCTGTTGGAAGCAATTATTTAAATGTTTCTGTCTCTACTGTATCCAGTGGCGCCGGAAACGACAGCATTGCATGCGATCAAATCAATATCGAAGTCGGATATAAACTCCTTGAACGCGTGCCTTTCTTGGTACTTCCCCATCTTATTCCCGACCTTCCTGTCTATCTATTATGGGGGCAAGATCCGACCACTGAAAATGAAATTCTTCCTCATTTGGAAAAATTTGCAGATCGGCTGATATTTGACTCTGACTGCGCTAAAGACTTGCAGATGTTTAGCATTAAATTGCTCAAAATGATTGAAAAATCCTCGGGAGAAATTTTGGATCTAAATTGGGCCATGCTTTTTGGCTGGAGAGAAGCATTTAGCATGGTCTTTAACAGTAAAGAGAGCTTAGACCACATGGCACATGCCAAAGCCATTCATATTACATACAACGCGAAGAAAAATGGAGTTGTTTATCATCCGGAAATACGCGCTGTTTATCTGCTGGGGTGGATAGCCAGTCAAATGAATTGGCGGTTTAAATCGATAGAACAAAAAGGGAACCTCAGTCAAACTGTCTTTTCAAGCGACAATGGGAATATTATCATCAGCCTCTTCCCACAAGAAGAAAATGAAACTGTCCCGGGCAATATTTTAGGAGTTGAAATATCTACCTATACGGATCACTATTACTCCTTCACACGGGTGCAAGCGCAATCCAAAATAGTCATCCATATCTCCTCAGCTGAGGCATGTGATCTCCCAATTACCATTCCACTTCCCGACACGAAGCGCGGCTTTACATTTTTAAAAGAATTGTTTTATTATTCACCTTGCGATTCGTATAAAAGGATGCTAACTTTATTATCCGAAATTAATTGGCAAGGGGTATGTGACATATGACTTCACAAATAAAATGGAAAGACCAAATCCAAGCCTTCGATGAACGGAGAGATATCGTTATTCCCGGCAATAAAATGCAAACAATAAATTTTTGCGTACAGCAATTCATAGACATAGCCCAACACGCGATCAAGGATCATGGAAGCTTTTCAGTAGCTTTATCGGGCGGGAGTACTCCGAAAAGTATTTATGAGCAGTTGACAACGGGAGAAAATCGGGAGAAAATCGATTGGAAAAAAGTCTATTTATTTTGGAGCGATGAGCGTGCGGTACCTCCGGACAATATTGAGAGCAATTATCGTATGGCAATGGAAGCTGGATTTAGCAAAGTCCCCATACCTGCAGAGAATGTCTTTCGTATGGTTGTAGAAAACCACATAGATGAGCATGCAAAAGAATATGAGAAATTGATTAAATCGAAAGTTCATTCAGGGCAATTTGATTTGGTGATGCTGGGGATGGGGGAAGATGGGCATACAGCTTCTTTGTTTCCCAAATCCCACGGACTGCATACGCCGGACAGGTATGTTGTTGCCAATTATGTGCAGCAGATGCATGTGTGGCGTATGACGATGACATATGAATGCATCAATGCAGCCAAACACATATCTATTTATGTTCTGGGTAAAAATAAAGCTGAGATGGTGAAAAGGGTGTTGTCAGGTCCGTTTGATCCTGATGAGCTTCCGATACAAAATGTGGGAACCCCGACGCACAAAGCGCTTTGGATCTTGGATAGCGAGGCAGCTTCGCAGATTTCTAAGTAGTACATTGCCACAACATCCAATTTTAAAACGCAAAGGCGCAAAGGGGTTGTACATCGCCACGACAATTATATGTGAAGAGAAGTTAAATATTTTAGTTTTTGAGTTGTTAATTTTATTAAATACTTTTTCATCCATTTTTTACGTATTGTTTTGGCGATATGCAACACCTTTGCGTTTTAAAATTGGATTGAGATCTGGCAAACAAAAGATTTAGGCTCCAGGCCTCCGCTTCGCTGCCAACGTTGATGGCTTGAAAAGACCTGATATCATAGCACTACTATTCTATTGATTTAATATGTATTAATTTGTAATAATAATTTTATTAATCAATTAAAAAAATAAACACATGAATGTTTCATCAATAATCCCCACAATGGCCTTTGAAAATCTCGTTGCTGATGCACAGACAGTTATTATCGACGAGGTAATCCGATCCTCACATTTGTTCACAATGGTTCTTGTTTCAAAAGATTGGAAGGTTTGCGCCGAAACATTCACCACCAATGTGATCATTCCACGAATGATTCAACTTGCCGAATATCTGAAAGCCAAAGACGATAAATACCAAGATCTCGGTCATCGAGTGATAAAAAAAATGAGTTACTGGTGCGATCTTTCGTTTGAAGCTTTCAATGAAGGGAAAGAGAAACAAATCATCCCTATTAAAAAAATACATGATAATTATACTGAAATTGGAAATTTGCTTCCACTTTTTACCGATTACTGCGAGTACAGATCGAAAATCGGTACAGAATCTTCGCTAAGCTTAGAAATATTTCTTCCAAAAATATTAGAAAAGAAAGCAAAATTTGAAAATCAAGAAATTACTGCCTCTAGACTTTTGCACGAATTTGGTAAAATTGATCTGGTCGGCGAATTTAACAGTACAATGCAGATGGCTCAAAATCAAAAAAGCATTAACCCAACATTTTGCACAGGATCTTCTTCTATGTCAGTTTGGTATGTTAACTGTGGAAAAAATAATATGATTTATGCTCTTCAAATTTATATAGAGACTATTCGATCTTTTAACACTTTTTCAGAGATGTACGTCGACTGTTGTGTGGAGATAAAAGCACCTTTTTGGCCTACTCTGAATTAAGGAAAATCAACCACATGCTCACACTAGGCATCGAAAGCACTTGCGATGAAACCGGATGCGCCATTGTACGTAATGGCTCCGAAATCCTGGCCAACGTCATCTCCTCCCAAATCGACCTGCATAACGAATTTGGTGGCGTCGTCCCTGAATTGGCTTGCCGACGCCATATCGACGTCATGCTGCCTGTCATCGATGAGGCTGTCAAACAGGCGCAAATCACCCTTACAGATATCGACCTCATCGCCGTTGCCCATGGCCCTGGCCTCATCGGAGCCCTCCTCATCGGCCTACATGCCGCCAAAGGATTAGCCCTCACTCTCCAGAAACCTCTGGTCGGAGTCAACCACGTCGAAGCCCACCTCTACGCCGCCATCATGTCGTTGCAGGAGCCGATCGAATTTCCGGCCATCGGGGTCGTTCTCTCGGGAGGACACACAGCCCTTGTCACGATGCATTCGCCTGATCGATTTTCCCTGATTTCACAAACCGTAGACGATGCCATCGGAGAAGCCTTTGACAAAGCGGCTAAAATCTTGGGACTCCCCTATCCTGGCGGACCTCAGATTGAGATGCTCGCCGAGACCGGTAAATCGACGCATGTATTCAAACCCGGAACAGTGAAAGGACGCCCATTGGATTTCTCCTTTAGCGGACTGAAAACGGCCGTCTTATATGCAGCCCGGGGGCAAAACGGGAATGAAGAATCACGAGTTTTAACAGACATCGAAAAGGCGAACATTGCGGCTTCGTTTCAACATATTGCGTTTAGCGATGTGATCAAGAAAACTCTTCAAGCGGCATCACAAGGCGGAAGCATACATGTCGTGTTTGGCGGAGGAGTAACAAACAACCAGAAGCTGCGAGAGATGTTTGGGCAGTTAGCTCCCCAATTGAAATTGCACTGGCCGAATGTTGGTTTAAGCTTAGATAATGCAGCGATGATAGCCGGCTTGGGACATCATTGCTATTTGCGGGAAAAACAGGATGCTTGTTTACACTTAGAGGCGGTTACCCGGCTGCCATTTTCTAATACCACGCGCGGTCCACAATGACAGCGCGTGGTATAGATAATTTTCCTCTTGCGTAAAACTGCCTTTTCCAGTAAAATGTTTTTTTACTACAAAATTTTTTGGAGCATTTTTATGGCCAGTAAACGTGAAAAAATTAAGATGAAAAGTTCAGAGAGCCCTTTTCATTACTACACAGTAAAAAACAAAAGCTCGACACCAGATCGCTTGACTTTGAAAAAGTATGATCCTACAATCCGTAAGCACGTAGATTTCAAAGAAACTAAGTAATCTTCCATGATTCGGGTGAAAACCACCCGAATCAAAAAAAATTTACAAGCGCGAAACTTCGAGCATGTACGAACTCTCTGTCGCAGCAAAATATCTTACCCCCCGTTGGCGACAACTTTCCGTTTCCATCATTAGTATCATTTCCATTCTGGTCATCGCCGTTGTCGTCTGGCTTATCGTCGTTTTTTTCTCCGTCACCAATGGCCTCACAAACAACTGGATCGAGAAATTAATCGCCCTGACTTCTCCTGTTCGCATTACTCCCACAAAAGAGTACTACCAATCCTACTACTATTTGGTTGATAGCATCAGCCAGGACTCCAATTACGGCTTAAAAACCGTTGGAGAAAAGTTCGCTTCCACTCAATCCGATCCCTATAACCCTAACCTCGACGAAGAACCGCCTATATCCTGGCAAAAACCTGATCTCCAATCCGATGGCTCATTGACCGATCCGGTGAAGCTTGCCTTTGCCGCTATAAACGATATCAAAGGGGTTCAGGGTCTCTCCGCAACAGACTATGAAATGACGGTCAGCAACTTACGCTTGCGGACGCTACGGACCGAAAATAAAAGGTCTAAACGTCCCTCGAAAGATCAACAGCAAGGCTTCCTATCTCAAGCCTCCTACGTCGGATCGATGGATCCTATCAACCCCTGGCTTTCCAAAGCTGTTGTCTCTGTTACAGTTTCCGATCTCTCAAATCTTCTTGCCAATCTCTCCTATCAAACGAATAGCAACCAAGAAGACAATCCCGACAAATTGCAGTTAGCCGATAAAAGCGTTGTGCAAGATCGATTACGCGCCTTTTTTGATCATGTCGAAGTGGAAAAGCTAAAGACTCCTGATTCGGGGTGGAGGCTCCCTAGGACCATCTTGCCAAAAGAAGCATTGTGGGATGTAGCCATCGTGAAACGGGGCAATCTGATACAACAGTTCCTCATCCCCATGAAAAGCGAACGCCTAATGGCCCTGTTTACACCATTGCAAGCGCAAGGTTTTACCGTTTTCCCTGGCAAATTAAAATTCTCCAATGACCAAATTTCCGTTATTTTGCCCGACGGCTCGGAAAGCCCACTTCCTCAAGCAGCCCAGCTATTTTTGGAAGGGGGAATTGTAATACCCGCCCAACTCGAAAAATCCTCTTTAGCCACAGCTACTGAAGCTTCCACTCTTAAATTCCACACACAATTTTCCGTGCAAGGAGTTGAACTCTCAGGAGAAATCCCCTACGGCACACTCCGGATCGCCCAAGCCGGCAAGCAATCGCGATTCGAACAAGCCCCTATCCGTTCTCCCTATTGGATCTACTCGGTTAGAAAGAATCAAGAAACAGAAGAGTTGTCCCTCCCCTCAATCCCTGAATTGGGAGATGGAATTTTATTACCGAAGGGCTTTAGGGAATCCGGAGCCATGATCGGCGACGCGGGATATCTTTCCTACTTTACGCCTACAGCTAGTTCGGTCCAGGAACAGCGAATACCTGTATTTGTCGCAGGATTTTATGATCCGGGCATCATACCGATTGGCGGCAAATACGTTTTGGCGAATAAGCAGATCACGACATTGATACGGGCCTCACACAACCAAGAGGACACATCGTTAAGCAATGGGATCAATGTCCGATTTGCCGATCGCAATCAAGCTGATCATGTGAAAGCGCAACTGCAAAAAACTTTTAAAGAAGCCGGCATAGATTCTTATTGGAAAGTAGAGACATACCGTGAATTCGAATTTACAAAAGACATTATCCAGCAGCTGCAGAGCGAAAAGAGGCTTTTTACCCTTTTGGCTACCCTGATCATCATTGTCGCGTGCTCCAATATCATATCGATGCTGATTATACTGGTGAACGATAAGAAAATTGAAATAGGCATACTGCGATCGATGGGAGCTACCTCAGCAAGTATAGCCGCTATTTTCGGCATTTGCGGCGTCGTCATGGGCGTGCTGGGCAGTCTTTTAGGAACACTAGCGGCGATCCTCACATTAAAAAATATTCAAGCAATCGTCGATTTCATTAGCCGGGTGCAAGGGTATGAGATGTTCAATCCGGTATTTTATGGGGAAAGCTTGCCTACGGATATCAGTTTCGAGGCATTAAGTTTTGTTGTGATTGCCACGGCGATTATCTCGTTAATCGCAGGGATTGTTCCTGCCATTAAAGCAAGCCTATTAAGACCCTCGGTAATTCTGAAGGCAGAGTAAAAGATGACAACTCAATCAAGACCTAACATTCTCAAGGCAATAGGCATAGAAAAGGCGTTTTATACTCCGGAAAAAGTTCATATTTTACGCGGTATAAATCTTGAAGTGAACCGCGGAGACACCGTTGCCATTACCGGAAGATCAGGACAAGGGAAAAGCACCCTATTACAGGTGTTGGGAACTTTAGAGACTCCATGCGAGGGAACTTTAGAAATTGCCCAAAAGACGGTGAGATCGACAACGAAAAGTATAATACGAAACAAACATATAGCGTTCATCTTTCAATCTTTCCACCTGTTAGAAGATTACACAGCCTTAGAAAATGTGTTGATGCCGGCCCGTATTGCTCGCCAAGATGTATCAGTAGGTGCTCCTGCGTATAAACGAGGAATAGAATTGCTGGAACAGGTAGGTCTTTCGGATCGCCTTTATTTTCACACAAAGGTTTTGTCGGGAGGAGAAAAGCAGCGGGTAGCCATTGCCCGTGCTCTTTGCAATGATCCCGATCTAATCTTGGCAGATGAACCTTCGGGAAATTTAGATAAACTGACGTCGAAAGCTATTCACGAGCTTTTGATGAATTTTGTGAAGAAGGGCGATAAGTCGTTGATTGTTGTGACTCACGATCCTGAATTGGCGGGGATGTGTACTACAGAATATAACCTTAGCGATGGCCTGTTGCATCAGATGCGATAGATAATATTTTCTTTCCTAACTTGTTTCATTGAGAGGTTTTAAGATTTAGGTGGTTGCGGAAAGCTTCTAAAGTCTCTACGCTAACATGGTGTTCCATCCCTTCTGCATCAACGGCGGCAATTTCTTCGGGAACGCCGATAAATATCAGGTATTCGAGCAATAGAGCATGCTTGGATTTGGAAAGAGCTGCGAGTTTTTCTCCACTATTTGTCAGTGTGATAGGCTTGCGCTGCTGTGCAGTTACATATCCTTTCTTTTGCAGTCGTTGAAGGGTGCGTACAACTGTGACATGCGACACCCCAAAGCCGGAAGCAATATCACATACACGAGCTTCTCCTTTGCTCTGGATCAGGTCAGAAATAAGCTCTACATAATCTTCTGCCGTTTCCAAGTCATTATTCTGGCGTACCACAAAAAATGGGCTGGAATTTTTTGGGGACGCCACTCTTTTTTTAGATCTGTGCATGTCATTTTCCATCCTTTCCCCTTATTTTATTCGGCATTTTAGCATTTGATTATCTCATTGTACAGTTTTTACTCAAATATGTTGACATGTAACATTGGCTACATGTAGCATGAGCTACGTTCTTGCTAGATATTATTTCAGGAAAACCCATGACTGTAGCCGCCATTCAAACAAGCCTTCCTGGTTCAGTAGAGGACAGACAAAAGGAAAATATCTCTGTTTTTTTTCCCATCGAAAGCGACACATCGTCACATTCAAACGACGATTTTTCAGAAAGTGAAAAGGTAGCCAAGGCTTATCATCGAGCGTTATTTTCTATTGAAGAGGGTTTAGCATCAGTGATTAATCAAATAAAATCAGAACAAAAACAGGCGCTTTATGTACGGAAAATTTTTCATTTAACACTTGTCGATTTTTGGCAAGAAGCAAAAAAAAACCCGCTTGCAGCTGTAGCGAAGATATCTCTTCTATTGGTCACATTGGGAATCGCACACCCTTCAATAGTCGGCACGATTGCATGTATGAATGGATATCGTTTGGAGAATTGGAATGATCTATATTCTTCCGATCCCAATATTGCTGCGGTTGCTACCCAATTATTTTCTAATTTAGGGCAAGGAGTCTCTTTTATAATCTTACAGGGACGTACAGTATTTGTTGTGTCAGGCATGCTTTTTTACAATAGTTATCGATCTGTGAAACATCGATCGCTGTTAAATATTTTTAATAAACAAATAGAATCCAAAATGCTATCAAAAGAAGAGAATGAATTTATAGAAAAGATGAAACGAGAGGAGATTTACAAATGCCGGCATTTAAGCTGTGTAGACGACTTAGAAGATCACAGGGATGATCCAGTGATAAAAAAAATTAGAAGCCAGATTGCTCAAGAGATGAAAAGTCAGATTTCGAGCAAACACATCTTTTATTTGACCGTAAGCGGATTTCTGAAATCGACAACTAAACATCCTTGGATAACTATGGGGAAGATAGCATTATTTGGCATAGGTGCCTGTGCGCTTCATCCCTTGCTTTTGGGTACTATTGCCTGTTTAGATGCCTATCGGGTGGAAAATGTAAGCGATTTGTATTCCAGCAATCTAACTGTAGCGAATAACGCCACCCAAACCTATTCCAATACAGGCCATGTTATGGAATATCTCACAACCAGTGTTGCTATAATGGCTTTTGGCTATAAGTCGTTATTTCAACAATGTGTGCGAAAAGCCAAACGGAAAATAATTAATGATATTTTTGATAAATTCATTAGAGACCCATCTCTTTCGATAGACGAAAGCGATATGCTTTATGAGATGAAACAAAGAGAAATTCATTCAGTTTGATCGGAATAGACGAGGCAATTGCAAAAGTCGGTGAGCGAAGCTACAATTAGGTGGAAGATAAATGTTGCGAGCTAACGCTGGAAGCCCTCACGTGTTAGCCCAGGCTGAGCTTGCGAAGCCTTGGTACTGAAGCTTAACATCTTAGCCCCCGGAGGGGCGACACGTTTTTAAAGACGTAGAAAATTTACAATTTAAACCCGCAGTGATAGCCCAAGAATAATAATGGTTACACGACAAAAACGTGTCACCCCTCCGGGGCTAAGATGTTAAGCTTCAGTACCCAGGCTTCGCAAGCTCAGCCTGGGCTAACACGTGAGGGCTTCCAGCGTTAGTTCGCAACATTTATCTTCCACCTAATTGTAGCTTCACTCACCGGACTTTTGCAATTAGCTCTGACGGGGTTATGAGGTTGGTAGTCTTTATTTTAATTCACTGGCATTGTGCTAGCGCTCCGGACTATGAAATTGGATTTTGGGATTTTTCATATTCAAAATTTTACTTATGTGCTATAATTATATTTTGCAACTACATGGAAATTTAAGCACACTATGTATAAAGCACAGACGGGTACTCCAGAAGGTTATCATGAAGGGTTTAAAACCTCTAAATACCTTTACTACATCACGTTAACCGCTTTAGTCGCAGGTATATTTTTAACGATTTTGTCATGGATGGATCTTTGCTCGGGTGCCTGCGTTGCTGGACACAAGTACCGGCTCTATGGTATTAAGTTCGAATATCTCGGGTTTGCCTTTTTCAACACAACTCTTCTGCTGCACATTCTTTCGTTGAAATTCCCGAAATTGGAAATACTTGTGGGTACATTGCTATGCGGTGCGGTCGGAGCAGAAATCATGTTCATTTACTCGCAAAAATTCATTATCGGGCACTGGTGCCCAATCTGTCTTAGCATAGCCAGCTGTGTTTTCATCGCCTTCATTTCACTGGCGGCAAGATATGTGAAAGATTTATCAACTAGCAAGGAAGAGGTACATATGTTCAATTTATTTAAAGGTTTTGGAGCTATTGCTATCGTTGCATTTGGCTTCTTATTTTCAATGGGCGGTTTTTCAAAATTCAACGCCTTACAAGCTATGGAAAAAAGTATTAAGGACAGTATTGCTTTCGGCAATCTGGACAGTCCTATCGAAGTGTACGTTTTTTCAGATTGGGAGTGCCCTTCCTGCCGTAAAATTGAACCTATCATAGAAAATAATGCTCCTGAAATTATGAAAAAAGCAAAGTTGATATTCGTCGACTATGCTGTCCATGACAGTTCAGTCAATTTTACCCCCTATAATCTTTCTTTTATGATCCATAATAAGCCACAATATATGAGACTGCGCGATGCCTTAACGGAAATTGCTCTCACTACACATGAACCAACAGATAAACAAGTGGAAGATGCGGTTCGTAAGCTTGGTGTAAAGTATCAACAGTTGAACTACGCTGATGTGGCCACCGGGACGAAATACTTCAAGCATCTCATTAAACAATTTGATGTGGAAGGGACTCCGACTGTAGTCATTGTAAATTCCTCCCAGAAAAAAGGGAAGAAACTCGCAGGAGCTAGTGAAATCACTGAAAAGAACATCATGAATGCCATTGATGCATTGAAGTAGGGCAAGCGGAAGGGCTTACTCCTTCACGAGGGGCTAAGCTCTTTTACCGCTACCCGCGGTTATAATGACCCTGCCGAATTGCAAGAAGTCTATTGAATTGACGAGTTCTCCCCAAACTCATAATATGCGATTTAAATTTTAAATTAGGGGGTCGCATGGTTGCTGGCACAGGTCTTGAAAAAGCCGAAGATCTTCTGCACCGTCTGGCAATTGAGACTGGAGATGGGAAAAGAAGCGATTGGCACAACAACAATTCTACGGTTGCTCAACGGGCATATGTCATCGACTTGACAGATTTGCAAGATCCACCGGCGCAAATTTTCCAAACATTGTTCAAATATAATCAACAAAGTCAAAAGCCCCCTTTAGTTGCAGTTCCGGTGGCAGGTTGGAAAACAGAGGAAGATGGTAAAGCCGAAAGTTGTTCTTGTGTATCAACCTCAAGACGAAAGGAACGACTGGTTGAGGTATATGCTCAGTCTTTTACATTATCTCCTATGAATTCGGCCAAAAGCGCAGATCTTATCTTGCGTATTGCCAAAGCTACTCAAATAATGGAAGTGTTCAAGACTGAAGAAGATATCTTTTTCCGCGTTTCGGCAGGTGTAAGAATAACTGATGCGGATGCATACTTACAAAAAAAAGGATTTGCTCTACCTCCCAATATGCCGACATTGCATGTAGCCTCTTTGGTTGGTGCCGCAGCCAATGGCTGCTATGGACCTGCCAGGGATTATGGTCCAATGACAACTAACATTGTGGAAATGAAAGTGATCGATGCTTTGGGTCAACCCATGACGCTTTCAGAAAAGGAAAATACTAAAATATTCCGAGTCCTGCGCGACTGCCACCTTGGGGCAGGATTTTATGTCAGCGAGATTACCCTCAAAAATATAGAGCCGAAATTTCGCATGCAAAGACATCATGTTCAGTATTTAGATGTGGCAGAAGTAAAAAAAGAGATGCTTAGTGAAAATCGTCTCAAAGAAGAGCACTTTGTTGCTATGTTTATTCCCGTAGATATTCTGAGCACAGGAGAACACAATCCGCGCCTTCGTATCACTACTATGAACAGAACCGACAAAAGCCCAACAAAAGAAACTAAATGTCGAAACCTTCAGGATCTTTCTGATTATATAAGTTTGATCACAACAGAAACTGGGGAGCCTCTCATTGACAGCATTGTTCATCACAAAGATCTGCGTCAATTTTTCCCCTTAGTATTAAAGGCAGCGGCGGAGGAAACTTGGGGGAATAAAAAGGAAACTTTTGAAATAGGCTGGTCAGCAAATATCCTTCATCTGTTACGGACCTATACAGAATTGCCCATTTGCGATATCAACTGGCTTATACAGGTGGGTAGTGCGAATGAAGCACGCGATGTGCTGGTTGAGTTGCTGGAAATGACTGAAAAATTATTACAAGATTTTGCGGAAAAGGATCAATATCCTTTATTAAATGCTTTTTCTAGATATCTGAAAGGCATCTATTATCACGAAGGCGAAGGCGGAGTCACTCCGACAGCAATTGATAAACAGGATCAAAGTATCCTCTCCTTTGAATATATAACTTTCACTCCGCTTGTTGACACAATGGCATTCAAAACGCTCGTGAATGGGGTGATAAAGTTTTTGAAAGACAAAGGACTAAAATTCCATTATCATCCAGGCAAAAATTGGCCGGAACAAGTGAGCACATTACCTCAAATATTTGCCGATAAGGTTGACAAAAAGAAACTCAGGAATTTTAAAGATGCAATTTATCTACTTCATGGCGGAAAGGACAAAATTGCTTTTTCACCTTTCTTGACTCCTCAGAAAAAGGAATTTATTGGTTTTTCGTCCACAACCGGCAAACTTCTTGAGAAAAAAGCAAGCGGAGAAGCAGCAAAGGAAACAATTGTTGCAGAAAGCGTTTCACAGATTCAAAAACAACACGCCTTGCAAAGGCTCATTCTTTTGGCCCAAGAAAAAGACAATCAGGAAATTGCTGAAAAAGCCAAGGCATTACTGAAATAACGGAAGTAAACTTTAACCTAGAAACGGCAGTTCAAGATGATAAAGTGATGCAAGATTTTGAGTCAGAATCGCTTTTGATGGGGGGCGATCATTCCCAAAAGGTGAAGGCGCCCCCCATCAAAAGCGATTATGGCTCAAAATCTTGCATCACTTTATCATCTTGAACTGCCGTTTCTAGGTTTAATCTAATTTCTCATTCCCGGTTAACTCCCGAATGATGTATTTCTCGTCCAAGACAGGGTAGCTAGAAAGAAGAAAATCCTCTTCCAGGACGCTCATGACATCCTTCACTGTTTTTACTGTCTTTGGTGGAACTAACACATCCAAACTGTAACTACCATCCCCCTTTTTCCTCATTTTCTCTGTTCTTATTTTAACAACCCCATTTACATCTTTCTGCTTAAATGTCAGAGATAATTCCCCTTTTCCGTTATCCCAAATCATAAAAGCGCCCGGAGATTTGTCCTCTAAAATTGCTTTTACAATTTCCTCAGTCATCTCCCCTTTAACTGGAGCGGTAACAATCGCATCTTCAATCGTATAATCCTTTTTCTTAAGCATCTGGTGCGCTAAATGATTCATACTTTTAGAAGCAACTTCGACTAATTGTTTTGTGCTATCGAGTTGCAGAGGGTCCTGTGAACTCTTTACCTTATAAAATTTCGCAAAAACCTGTGCGAGAATTTTAAATTCCACATTATTAGGCAAGATCTCCCCTTCGGAATTTTGTTGAGAGAGAAAATCACAAAAAAATTCCCATTCGCTTTTCCGATGATCGACATCCCAGTTTTTAAAATCCCTTCTTGCTAAATTTGCAGCATCATCCATTATCGATTGTTCTTTATTTGTTCTAAGTAAAAATTTATGTACGAGATCCTTATTCCCTCTAATCGCAGCAATAAATCTTTTCTTAAAATTTTCGTCAGATTGTATTTGTTGATAAGGATTTTCCATTTTGTCTATTTCGTCTTTTAATTTTTCATCGGTAATGAAATATTTTAATGAGTCCTTAAATACTTTAATATATCCCACATTCTCTTTCTTAGGGTCATAGCGTGTGAACCCCTTTTCAAACTCTTTCACTTTTTCGTCACAATATTTGCCAAATTCAACTGTCTTTTTTATATTGTCCAATAACTTTTCATAATGGAGCAAAAATAATTCAGCTTGGAATCCACATTTAGTACTCACCCATGCGCAATTACCCACCGATTGATTCTTTTTGCTTATTGAATAGATTGGAGGACCTTTCAAGTCTAATTTGGCATGCATGCCACGTTTATCTGTCGGATCCTCAAAATATTTCGCTCTCTCTTTAAAGGAACCTTTGCAATCGTGCAATTTTTTAAGAAAATCCACATTGATCTGATCTAATTTGCCAATTTTATATACATGGATACCGGAAACGAACTCTTCTGTCTGTTGTCCCCGGTTTGAATAAACAAGATAATCTTTATACAAAGTGATCTCAACGGCATGCCCTTCCCAACCCGTAGGTATAGCTATAGGTTTGCCTTCTTTCCATTGCTGAAGGAGCATTTCATAATCAGGTTTCATCTCTCTAAAAGTGATCGTAGTGGCAATGGATTCCAAAATTGTTTTTTTCATTTCAGGGTCCAATTTGGAAGAACTTGCTTTTTCGAAATGATTTTGCAAAGAATGTAGGAGCTTTAAATGGGTGTTAGACTGATACCATCCTTCAAGTTCAACTTGAGTATCTTTAAATTTCAACTTTAGTAGGTTTTTAGGGCTGAGTTTGATTTTGCCGCCAATACTAAAATTATGGCCCAAAGCGATTAATTGAAATTTTACAAAATGCTTCAATGCTGCTTTTTTTTGGTCTTCATCTACTATTGAATTTACTTGTTGAAGCAAAAAACTACCGTCGACAACTTTCGCTCCATATTTTTTAAATAAACGTTCTAATACTTTAACATCCATTCCATCATTTGACGCCATTTCTTTAAGAATCTCGCCCACATTTTTTGGAGTTATTAATACTTTAGAGAACTCTTTTGCTTTAGAAACCCCTTGTTTATGAGCTTTGGCAGCTTCGCCTAATCCTGGTCCGGATGGAAGAAGTTTAGCAGGCATTAAAGATGCGCCTAGCATTGCCACTTTTGAAGCGCCAAGATCTCTAGTTCCTGGGCGTCTTGTTAATTGGGGGTTTTCCCTTTCTTTAGGAACATCGGGAGGCTCAATTGCCACTTTAAGTGTTTTTTGTGTTCTTAGTATTTCCTCGGGGAAAGGATTATCTTCAGCCTCATCATTATATAAGTCTCCTTGTAATAGTTGTTTAATTTGTGTGGACAATATTGATGAGATGGCTGATTTTTTTTCATCGAATGGCTCTTCTTCTAGAGATACCTCTTCAAAAGCTTCCCTCAAAAAAGATTGAATAGAAGTTATAGGTTTAGCTGAATGGGTAAATTCCATATTATCGGGATCTGGGACAGTTAAATCGACGCCAATTTTCTCAAAAATGTCACGTGGGATTTTGCTGGCTTCTCCCCCAGCTTGAGGGTTTTCCTCAGGAAGGCCATCGGATTGAAAAGGATTAGAAGATATATCTCCGTGGAATGATTCCATAGAGCTGCTTCCTTTTTTATATAATAAATACCCTTAATAGTAATTATATAATAAAATACTATTTTCACAAATAAAAAAATCAACTGTTTTGATTTTAAATAGTTATTTGTTGCAATACAACTAAATTAACTCTCGAGATGAACTGATTTTCCCCGAGAACTGTAAAGTATATATCTTTACGATCCCTACATTGTCTGAATATCTACTTTATTAAACATGCCGCGAATCTCATTCAGTTTATCTTCTGTGAAGGCGTCCCTAAAAATGATTTTGCTTAAAACCAATTTTTTCAATTGGGTTAACTTCTGGAGCATATATTTGAGATCGCTTTCATTTATTTCCTTATAAGCCAGGATGGAAAGGGAAATCAAATTAGTAAGTTCGCTGAGCTCGACTAATGGATTAACATCAAATAACTTAGAAATAATTGAAATGCTATAATCGACGATTAAAACACCGCCAAGATGCAAATGTTGCAGTTGTTTTAATTGTAAAAGTTTTGCGCCCATTTGGGGACCATAAAGATGCAGATCATAAGGAGAATCAGACCATTTACATGCATGCAAATCTAGACTTGTAAGAGAAGACAAATATTCAAACCATTCTAAAGATCTCATATTAAGACATCCTGAATAACTAATTTCTTGTATTTCCCTAGGAAATTCTACGTGTTGCGGACCAAAGATAGATTGAGATCTTATTAATTGCAGAAATTTCAAATTAGGAAAATTTCGAAAAGAGGGACTTAAAAGTAGAGTTGCATCAAGCACTAATTTTGTTATATCGGGAAATTTAACATATCCAGCCAGATGACCATCATCAACCCGAATATCTTTTAAGTTTAACGCGGTAATATTCTTTTCTTTCAGGAGCCTTAACGCCTCATTAAATGACATGCATCCATAAGTTTTTAAAGAAATACAATTTTTTTTCACCCATTCGAGCTTTATTTTTGATCCAATGTCTCGAAAAACCCTACAGGTCTTTATGGGATTTTCTAGACCGCTTTTAATGGTATCCGATTCTAGTGAAGGAAAGAGGTTAGGCAAAATATGCCTTTCAATTAATTCGCTAGGAATAATTAATTGATCAAGAAAATGTAGAGTTAATTGATTTTGTGTTGATTCAACAGTCATATAACTTTCCTTAAAGATGTATAATGGCTAAATTCTATCAAAATTCAGATTAAAAATCAATTTTATTATTATTTGATTAATGATCGGAGTCAGGCATGCTATGCAAATCGACAATTTCAGAATTGCATGCCTTACCACCCGATCATGTGGGGCCTATGATGCCGGCCCAAAACGAAATACTTCAAACCATAAAGATGCAGCGGCAAAACACCCAAAAGCAATTGGGCCATAAGGTGGATAATGGCCCACATATAGCGAATAGGCAGAAATCATTAAAAGCAGCAGTGGTGGGGCCAGCTTCCATAAAGGATACTGACGATTGTTGATAAATATTGCAATAATCGCTGTTGCAATTCCCAACAGCCACGACCAAGATCCTGTAAGACTAAAATAAGAACTTCTTCCTCCGATCAATCGATCGTTATACAGGTTTTGTACAACTTCATTAATTGTGTTTTGATCCATATGGGGATTCTGTTGAGAGGTTTCAAGAATGTATCCGACAGAGATTCCTGCGGTTGAATCGAACACAAGATAGCATACAGCAAAGAGCCATAAGAACACCTTGCTAAGCAGCCCCAAAAAATTATTGATGTTACAAGTTAATAAAACTGCACCAATAGCTATCCCACCGAATAAAAAGGACTGAAAGACATGTAAATATTTCCACCATGCCGCTACTGGCCCTAATCCTTGGGATACATTTTTCGAAAAACCCACAGGATGGTTCCATTCCAAGGCGACTAAAAGAAGAGGGATAACAATCATAACAATTCTTCGGCCCCATATCCTATAGATTGCGTTCATCTGTACACCTTAATATATTTTAAAGTTAAACTATGAATAACATTGAATGCATTTATAACCAAGTTTCATCTGGTCCTGACTCCGATTCTATTGCAAAATATCATTTGTTTATCTATCCTTCCGAAAAAATGAATTCCCCAGGAGGATCTTATGAGCACGTCAACTACACCTTCAAATTCAGTTAGGAATCCATGGATCTGCGTATTTCAGCAATGTCCACTTGCTCCAGAAGAGCTTATGGAATATAGAAAGGTAAATAAAGACGTTTATATTGCTGCTACGAAAGCTTTTTTTATGCAAAAAAACCTTGCATCAAATGATCACCGAATAGGCTTATTTAAAGCAGGGATTGATGATCCAAGTTTGATAAAGAAGTGCTTTACAGATAAAAAAGAAAAACTTCTTGCTAGTGCACTTGGAAAACCAGGATTGACTTATATTGAACGGATACAAGGTTTATTTGCTATTGCCTCCATCTGCAGCATGCCTAAAGAACATAATGAACAAAAAATGAAGTTTCTCGATGACATTGTAGCAAGCTTGAGAGCAACCTTTGATCAAGAATATGATACTAGGGTGCTTGAAAATTTGCTGCCTTATGTCTCTCTTCTTAATGAACAACACATTGAGAAGATTATGCATAAATTTCTAGACTTAATTAAACATTCTAAAACCATGCATTTTTGTAGCCGTCACTATTCTTCCACGAATACTGAACCGCATGAGGGTATTTATAAACTACTCGAGAAATTTCTCACCAATCTTCCTCAAGAACGGTTCAAATGGAGCGTAAAAGCTATTCAAAATATATTCTTTACCGAATGGGATAAAATAAAAAAATATTCCGATGAATATGATTGGCAGAGATGGCAGAAGCAGCGTGGAGAGCAAGAATTATTTTCTGCAGTATTATCAATCATCTTTCTCATTCGCCCCCAAATTATAGGCATGAAAGAAGCTGAATTTCTTATTAATCTTGATGATGATGCGGAAAAATATGCCATCTATTCGAAAGGAAAAGAGTATAAATTACCAGATCTTGAGCCACTACCCGATAGAAAGCCCATTCTTGCAACACCTGATACTCACATAAACCTGGAGACGCTTTTGTCAGATAAAATTCTCTTGTCATTGGAACGAGTAAAAGCTGCCAACAATTTAGAGTCTTTTCTTAAGGAAAGTTCTCAGGAAATAGTCATCCAAGTGCTGCAACAAGTTATCGAAAAATTTAAAAAGGAGTGGATTTCCCTATGTTGGTCGGGGGCAACACGTGAAATAAATCGTGTGATCAGCGTTATATCCGATTTGCTTGCCTCCAAAAATGTTTATTTTGATTTAGATCCTTTAATTGACAAGCTATATCAAGAAAATGGAAATGAACAGCTGTACTATTTATATATAATCAATTTAATGCATCATCAAATCACGCTGGATCAGGTTCGTAAAATTATCTCATTTCTGGTCAATACAAACCTTAATGATGGAATGGATATCAACAATACACCACTCCGGTTGATTCAAACATTAGCTTACAAAGAATTTCTTACTTTTGAACAGGTACATGTTTTGTATCCATTTATCTTAAAACAAATAAATAAGGATCCAAGAGTATTAGCAAGTATGTTCTTCCCCAGAGATTTATTTACTGCTTTGGCACCATATCTTACTCATGATCAGTGTATGGAAATTATCCTAATGTCTTTTCAACATAAAAAAAACCCCGATTATGATCTGTTGTCAGCATTTTTGATCCATGAAAAATGTACAATTGAAGACATAGAAGAGCTGCAACTTGAAAAGATAATATTAGTGCCTCAAATGTTTTGGATTAAACATTTAGCTTCCCTGCAATCAAAACTAAAGGGGCTAGGACATCTTTAAGGTAACGCGGAAGGGCGTAGCCCGGGGGAATTCAGAATACAGAATCGATAAGATCATTAAATGGCTTTACATGTAACTATGAACCCACGTGTTAGCCCAGGCTGAGCTTGCGAAGCCTGGGCTAACACGTGAGGGCTTACAACGCTAGTTCGTAACGTTAATCTTCCAACTAATACTAGCTTCACTTACTGGACTTTTGCAACTCCTATAGACTTCTCTCTGTCTCTTCTCTGTGTCAAAGCATTAAAATTGTGGTATAAGAATACTTTACAATTCGATTCTGTATTCTGAATTCTGAATTCTGGATTCTGTTTTCTTGCATTTATATTCTGAAATATGGATTCTGAATTTTGATTTCTTTCTCGGAGGCTCAATGATTCAATCAACCATGAAACACCTCAATGTACTGCAAACCATCGGAAACACACCTCTCGTTCAATTGCAGAACATCGTCCCCAACAAACTAGCCACCATCCTCGTCAAATTAGAGTCCCTCAATCCCAGCGGCAGCATTAAAGATCGCATCGTCCTCTATATCATCAATGATGCCGAAAAGAAAGGGCTTCTCAAACCAGGCGGAACTATTGTTGAAAACACTTCGGGAAATACCGGAGCCGCCGCCGCAATGATTGGCGCCTTGCGCGGGTATCGCGTAATCTTAACCATGCCCGACAAAGTGAGCAAAGAAAAACAAAACGCGCTAAAAGCCTATGGCGCAGAAATTATTGTCACCCCCACTTCAGCGCCCCCTGACTCCCCTGAGCACTATGTCAATAAAGCCATTAAGCTCGCACAAGATATTCCTGGCAGTTTTCGAATCAATCAATATGATAATCCCAAAAATCCGGAAGCCCATTATTTATCGACAGCCCCGGAAATTTGGGAACAAACTAACGGGAACATCGATTACTTTGTTGCAAGCGGCAGCACCGGAGGTACCATCAGCGGCGTCGGCAAATTCCTTAAGGAAAAGGATCCAAAGATTAAGGTCGTTATGCCCGATCCTATCGGTTCCATCTACTATCATTATTTCAAGACCGGAAAAATTCCTGAAGGTGGCAATTGTAATTATCAAATCGAAGGGATCGGAGAAGACCATATTGCCCACGCAATGGATTTTTCCTTCGTCGATGAGATGTTCCAAGTGAAAGATAAAGATGCCTTTGCAGTCACACGTCTCTTAGCCCGCAAGGAAGGCATTCTTGCAGGAGGATCAAGCGGAGCCAACGTGTGGGCGGCTCTGGAAATCGCCAAACAAGTGAAAAAACCAACCACGATCGTCACCATCATTCCTGATGGGGGGATCAAGTATCTAAGCAAAATCTTTGATGATGAATGGATGAAGAAAAATCAACTTCTTTAAGAGTATTTGACTATGAAATTTGCCACAAAAGCTGTCCATGCCGGAAATGAGCCCGATCCTACCACCGGAGCCATTATGCCTCCGATTTATATGACCTCAACGTATGTACAAGAAGCACCCGGAGTTGCCAAAGGATACGAATACACACGCGCCAATAACCCTAACTTCACTATATTAGAACATGCGTTGGCTCCGTTGGAAGATGCTGAGTATGCCACGATATTTTCTTCCGGGCTCGGAGCCCTCACCGGAATGATAGGAATGCTATCCCAAGGAGATAAAGTCGTCGCCATAGACGGTTTATATGGGGGAACCTATCGCCTCTTTAATAGTGTTTTTAAGAGGTTCGGTATCCAATTTGAAACAGTGAAATCTGCAAATCTCGAAGATTTAGAAAAAGCCATGTCGAAAAAGCCCAAATGGCTTCTCTTTGAAACTCCCACAAATCCCCTGCTCGAAGTTTTCGACATTGAAGCTTGTGTGAAGGCAGCGAAAAGGCACGGGGTTCTCACAATTGTGGATAATACATTTGCGAGCCCCTACTGCCAAAACCCTTTGAAATGGGGTGCTGACATTGTCTGGCACAGCACGACGAAATATATTGGAGGACATTCCGACGTGATCGGAGGAGTCGTCATGACGAACAGCGGGACAATAAAAAAAGATTTGGATTTTAATCGAAAGGCCATTGGTCTGAATCCCAGTCCATTCGATGCATGGCTTATCAATCGTGGGGTAAAAACCCTAGCGGTTAGAATGGAAAAACATCAAGAGAATGCCATGGCAGTGGCTAAATTTCTGGAAACACATCCGAAAGTTTTAAAAGTCTATTATCCCGGACTGCCCACCCATCCGAATCATGCCATTGCCAAGAAGCAGATGTATGGTTTTAGTGGGATAGTGTCGGTGGAATTCAATATATCATTGGAAAGCAGTAAAAAGCTTATTTCTTCCTTTACTCTTTTTTCTCTGGCTGAAAGTTTGGGGGGTGTTGAGTCTCTGGTATGCCATCCGGCTACGATGACACATGCATCCATTCCGGCAGAAGAGCGAAATAAAGGTGGTTTAAATGACGGCCTGATTAGGCTATCCGTCGGTATTGAAGACTCCCAGGATTTGATCAACGATCTCGATCAAGCTTTGGAATTCGTTACCTAAAAGATTCCAATCAGAACGCACATTCCAGGAACTTTACCCTTGACAGCTGGCCCCAATTAATGGTATCATAAAATTGTATGAGCAAGAAACACGAACGAACGCTTCAATCTATATTTGCAACACCCGTGCAATCAAGTGTGAAATGGAAAGACGTTGAATCTTTATTTATAAATTTGGGTGCTCAAATTGAAGAAGGTCGCGGATCGAGAGTTCTAGTTTTATTAAATGGCGAGGAAGCTGTTTTCCATCGGCCGCATCCAAAAAAAGAAATCGATAAAGGAGCTTTGGTTTCTGTTCGTAGGTTTTTAGAAAATGCAGGAGTTAAGTCATGTTGAAATATAAAGGATATACTGGATATGTAGTCTATGATGACGAGGCTAGAATTTTTCATGGAGAAGTTGTTGGCATAAGGGCCGTTGTAACCTTTCAAGGGACAACCGTAGATGAAATTGAACAAGCATTTAAAGACTCTATCGACGATTACATTGATTGGTGTAAGGCACGTGGTAAAGAGGCAGAAAAGACGCATTCAGGAAAATTAAACTTACGCATGCCCCCTGATCTGTATGCAAAGGTAGCAGCTCAAGCAGCGCAACAAGGTATGAGCATCAATTCATATATTGTCAATCGATTGCATGCACCTTAAATTTTCTCTTGTACTTCTCATAATGAAAACATGTAGAAATAAAAAAACCCTTCACAAGGAAACTTGGAAGGGATTAATTGGCTTAGCGGCAGCCGGATTTGAACCGACGACAGACGGATTATGATTCCGCTGCTCTACCAACTGAGCTATGCCGCCAAAAAAAAAGCTTCGATAACTTTTCCAGTCACCACTTCCCGCATTGCAACGAAACGACAACCAAAGAAGCCATCAAAGCCTATAAGAAAAATAGCGGGGAGAGGATTCGAACCTCCGACCTTTGGGTTATGAGCCCAACGAGCTAACCCCTGCTCCACCCCGCGTCACTCTTTCTTTAGAGAATACACTATCTTACTATGAATCTCTCTTTTTACTCAACAAGAAATCTGATATTTATTAAGAAAATCTCAGTTTCAATCCCACAACCGTGCCAAAGCGTCTTATTTGTTCACTCCCAACCTCTGCTTTAACAGATTCAATGTGCGCTCGGTCGATCCCCCGACTTCAGATATCAGCTTCTTCCCCGCCTGATTCATTTCGGGAACGTCCTTCCCACCCAAAACGCTAATCAATTCGCGGTGCATATCCTGCAAGGAAACTTGCTTGCCGGCCCCATATTCTTTAACCAACTCCACAAGGGCAGGCTGCGAATGCATATAGGGTCCGTATAACAAAGGTACTCCATACCAAAGCGGCTCCAAAATGTTGTGACCGCCAACCTTCTCTATATAGCTCCCGGCGACTATTGCCGCATCGGCTAACTGGTAACATTTCCTCAGCATCCCCATCGCATCAAGCAAGACCACTTTCCCGCCATTATATGTAGGTGAACCTGTCTGCGAATAGCGTATAAAGGGGATCTCTTTCGATTTTAAAAGTGAGGCCACTTCGCTGAACCTTTCAGGGTGCCTTGGAACAATAATCACTTTCAGATCCGGGAACGCCGGCCAAACCTTACGGATTTCCTCTAACAAATTTTCCTCTTCCGGATTATGCGTAGAGCCAATCACTACCACTTTCTCCCCGTCTTGGATGCCGAGCCGGCTCTTCAATTGCATTTTCTCTGTTTCGGACATCATTTCCGGCTGTTCATCGAACTTGAGATTGCCGGTCACAATCAATTTCTCTTCCGGTATTCCGATTGTGAGAAACCGTTCCTTGTAATGTCGGCTTTGCAAACCAAATAGATCAATGAGATTGAATAGCGATTTTGTCAGCCATGAGAGTCGTTTGAATCGTTTGGTTGATGTGGGAGAAACCTTCCCATTGACCAACGCAATGGTGGCTCCGGAAGCTTTTGAAAATCGCAAAAAATTGTACCAGAAATCGGTTTCGCACAAAATCACGAGATCGGGTCGAGTCCGATTAATAATCGACTTCACGCTCCATCGGAAATCAAAAGGGAGATAGACGTGGTAATCAGCTGTGGGAATGCTCCGTTTGGCTTCTGCATGTCCGGTTTCTGTGATCGAAGAGATGACAACGATTGGATTATTCAGTTCGCTTTTGAGGCGTTTAGCCAACAAGGCAACGGCTTTGGTTTCGCCAACAGAGACGGCATGGATCCAAATGAGCTGCCTTTGTCCTTTATCGATGACAGGAAAACGGATACCAAGGCGTTGAAAAAGGCTGTCTCTGTACTTCTTATGAACAAGCATTTGATATGCCATTTTGGGCAAAGCCAATAGCGCTAAGAAATAAAGACTACATTCGTACAGAATGGATACAATCATTTAACCTCTTATAAATTTGCAAAAGGACTCGAACTAAACGATGAGCCTCCCTGCCTTTTCGGAATTTCTTTTTGACGAGTGTCCTTCTTATCCGAAAATGATGGTTTACTGCCGGGATTTTGCTTGGCTGACAGTGTAATCCTATTACGCTCTACATCCACCGCAATCACCGTTACTTTAATGCGATCTCCGGCTTTGACAACTTCGCTCGGATCCTTGATATACCGATCGGTCAACTCGGAAACGTGTACCAACCCATCTTGGTGGACTCCGATATCGACAAAGGCTCCGAAGGCGGTTACGTTGGTGGCAATGCCATCCAACTTCATTCCGGGCTTAAGATCTTTTATCGAATGGACGTCATCGCGGAAGCAGGGTCTTTCGAATACAGCACGCGGATCCCTGCCGGGTTTCTTCAGTTCGTCCATAATGTCCTGCAGTGTCAATTCTCCCACCTCAGTACTTATATATTTCTCTTTTTGTATGCGTTGGATGAGTGATGTATTGGCGATCAATTCCTGCAAGGGAGCTCCCAGATCTTTCGCCATCATCTCAACAAGCGCATATCGTTCCGGATGAACGGCGGAAGCGTCAAGTGGATTGCTTCCTCCACGCAGGCGCAAAAATCCGGCTGCTTGTTCGAAGGTACGAGGGCCGAATCCTGAAACTTCCATTAATTGTTTCCGGGTTTTAAAGGGGCCGTGGTCTTCCCTGAACTTGACTATCTTCGTTGCCAGCGAAGGTCCGATGCCGGCCACATAACTCAACAAGGGAGCGCTGGCGGTGTTGACTTCAACGCCGACGTGGTTCACGCAGCTTTCCACCACTTCTCCTAACTTGTCCTGCAACAGTGTTTGGAGCACATCGTGCTGGTACTGCCCTACGCCGATGGCCTTTGGGTCGATCTTCACTAATTCGGCTAACGGGTCTTGCAAGCGGCGTGCAATGGAGATAGCCCCTCGGACGGTCAAGTCAAGCTCAGGAAACTCTTCTCTGGCTATATCTGAGGCACTGTAAACACTGGCTCCGGCTTCGTTGACTTGCACAACGATTAAGTCCTGCAGATTGGCGTCTGAAAGCGATTTTCGTACAAAGGCTTCCGTTTCCCGTCCTCCTGTTCCGTTGCCGATGGCTATTGCATAGGGTTTGTAAGCGGAGATCATCCCTAAAAGATCGCGTGAGGCTTGCTGCATACTTCTATCCCCTTGGGTCAAATAGAGAGTGGTGCCGCCCAGAAATTTCCCGGTATCATCCACGACAGCACACTTGCAGCCTGTTCGCAGACCCGGATCAATACCGATGACGGATCGAGTGCCAAGAGGTGCAGATAAGAGAAGGTTGCGCAGGTTTTCGGCAAAAATTTCAACAGCGGCGCGATCCGATTTCATTTTCAGGTCTACGCGCACATCTGTTTCAACGCTTGGTAAGAGAAGGCGTTTGCAAGAATCCTCGATAGCTTCAGCCATTTCCTTAGCATATGGGGATTTACTATTCCACTTAGCCTGTTTTTTGCAATGGGCGATAGCAAGCTCGGGGTCAATCTCAATGGAAAATTGGAGGATTTCTTCTCGTTCGCCACGTCGGATCGCCAAGTAACGATGGGAAGGGATCACGGCAACTCTTTCGGAAAAGTTGTAGTATTGCTCGAACTTGGTGGCTTCTTTATCTTTGCCTTCAACCACCTTGGAAACCACCATGCCGGAAGCGAAATACTCCTCGCGGATGGTGCTTCGGATCTCGACATTTTCGGAGATCATTTCGGCAACAATATCGCGAGCTCCTTGGAGGGCTTCATCTGCAGAGCTTACTCCTTTTTCCGCATTGATGTATTGTTCTGCTTCGCGTACCGGATCTCCGGAAAGAGGTAGCTCCATGATTTTCAGAGCGAGAGGTTCCAAACCTTTTTCTCGAGCAATCATGGCTCGGGTTCGACGTTTTGGTTTATAGGGCAGATACAAGTCTTCCAAAGTTGTTTTGACAGTGCATGACAGAATTTGCTGACGTAAGCTGTCGGTTAATTTTCCTTGTGATTCGATTGAAGAGATAATTGTCTTTTGACGAGCGATTAATTCTTTTACATATTCGAGACGTTCATGAATGTTGCGGATTTGTACCTCGTCAAGATTTCCTGTTGCTTCTTTGCGGTAGCGAGCGATAAAGGGTATAGTGTTTCCTTCTTCAAGAAGATGAATAACGGCTTGTACTGAGTTTTTGGGTAGGGAAAGTTCGGTAGTGATGTGTTGTACAGGATCGAGGTAAGTCATTTGAGTACTCCATATTCAGAATTGAGAATATAGAATACATGATTCAGAATTGAAAAAGAACAGAATTCAGAATACAGAATTCAGAATACAGAATCGAATGGTTATGAATATTGCTGCCACAATCTGAGTGTATTATTAACCACAGAGGCACACATTCTGAATTCTGTATTCTGCTTTGCTTTCAAGTCACTTGATAGGTCAGAACTCGCCAAGAACCATCGTTTTCCTGTATCAATGTCACCAATTCATATGCCTTATCTTTATTGGCAAAAGATGTATTATAAACGAAAATCATGTACTCCCCTTGCGGCAGCCCCTGTGGATTTGTGGCCGTACGAACATCCAAAATTTCACGCGATTTAACTGCTCCTAATGGCTTACGCACTCCATCTAAATTCTTTATCCATTCGTCACGCTTAATCGTCCATTGCATTGTTTTCGAAGCCGCATCCCAACTCTCTCCATATTTACCCTGATCAACCAATGCCAGCCAAGAATTCGTTGCTGCTTGACTATCCGCAACATATTTCTTTAATAACTCCGGCTCAACCCCTTCAACCCTCGTAATGGAGAGCAATGCAAACATCATCATAAATAAAGAAATAACGCCTATTGCATAATTTTTCATGAGAGGCTCCTATCCGGTTAAAATTAAAATTCTTTCTTTACATGTAGCAAATGGGACAAATAGGCGCAATCTAAAAAAATAGTTGAGAAAAACCACCACAACCCCTAGTTTTTAGAAAACAAAGGGATGAATCATGAAAACAGAAATAATCAACTACACTGTAGACGGCAAAACATTCAAAGGATTTGTCGCCTACGATCCAACAATCAAAGAGAAGCGCCCAGGAATATTAGTCGCTCACGCCTGGCAAGGCCAAGACAACTTCGCAAAAGAAAAGGCCAAAGAATTGGCCGGATTGGGCTATGTCGGCTTTGCAGCGGATGTCTATGGCGACGGAGTTTCCGTTGATTCCAACGAAAAAGCTGAAGAACTGATGGCTCCTTTGTTCAAGGATAGAGCCTCACTTCGGAAAAGAATCGTTGCCGCTTATGAGGCCTTGCGTAAGCTCCCATATGTAGATCCCAAACGAATCGGGGCCATAGGCTTTTGTTTCGGAGGCCTTACGGTCATAGAATTGCTGCGAAGCGGAGCCGACCTACATGGAGTTGTCAGTTTTCATGGGCTTTTAGGGTTCGACATGGGAAAAATGAAGGCCAAAGCGGAACCGAATGCCAAAAAGTTAAACGGTCCGATTCTAATCTTGCATGGGCATGATGATCCGCTCGTCAGCACGGCGCATATACAAGGGATACAGAAAGAACTGACAGATGCAGGAGTAGACTGGCAAATGCACATTTATGGGCACACATCCCATGCATTTACTAATCCCCAAGCCAACGACAAAAACTTAGGTTTGATTTATAATCAAAAAGCAGCTAAAAGATCTTGGCAATCGATGATTAACTTCTTTCAAGAAACTTTAGCCCCTTAGGAAAAAAATGAATAAACACACGATCGTACTTCTTATCTACGCACTTTTACTTTTTGTTGGAGGATATACCGGTTATCATACCGCCCATAGTTTACCCTCGTTGGTGATGGGAACATTTTTTGCAGTGGCTTTGGTAGCTTGTTCGTGGGCAATATCTATCGGGATCAATTACGCGTATCTGGCTGCCGTTTTTCTCACTTTGCTGCTTCTTGTTTTCTTCTTTTATCGATTTATTTTAACGATCAAGTTTATGCCGTCAGGGTTGATGTCGGTGATCAGTTTAGGTGTGTTGGTCTACTTGATTCTTTCCCGGCCCAAGTGAAAAATTGAGGTGTTGTTTCTAGGTTAAACAATTGACGCTGCGCTTCCACTTTTCACTATGAAATCTCCAGAGATAAATCGCGCATGTGGCCAATCCGTAAAGCGCTGTAATCGCCCAAGCCACATCCGCTCTCTGCTCAAACACGACAATCAATACATACGTTGGAAGCAAAGCAAAAAGCCAGACTACACTTCCACCGGTCTTCAGCACAAACTTGGTATCGCCCGCTGCAGTCAGAAGCCCCACAACCAGCCAATGGATTCCATCCAACAGGAAGAAGATCCATACCCAGAAGCAAGCTGATGCCACCAAACCATGAACATTTCCATTTGCCATATCATTCGCTATGAAAAGCTGGATTAAGGGGGAGGGGTTCAATGCTAAGATCCCTCCCAATAGGATAAACATCACAAAATAAAATTTAACTCCGGAACGAAGCAGCTTCCACACATAGTCGTATTGCCTGGCTCCAATCATGTTAGCCGCAATAGCAGTAGCTCCTTTGCTGATTCCTTCCGTTATAAACGTAAATAAATAAAAAATACTTTGTGCAATTGAAACGACAGTGATGTGCTCATCACTCACATTTGTCAACATTCGGAAGAATAGGGCCCAAGCAAAAATCTCAATCGTATGGGCAACTGAACTGGGAAGTCCAATTTGTAGACATCTTTTAAATTCTACCCAATTAAAGGCATAATCCCCTGTCCCATAAGTTTTTCGATTGTCACTTAGTACGAATCCGATAAAGAGTACTGCGGCTTGAAGTGTCTGGGCGATACCCGTGGCTAGGGCTGCTCCCTCGATTCCTAAAGGAGAAATAAAGGGTTCCATTCCGAAAATTAAAACGTAAGCAAATATCGTGTTGAGAATGTTGGCTAATATAACAGAACATGTCACAAACGTTACACATCCTCGGCCAATGTAAAAGGCAGATAATGCCCCATTCACACAGAAAATAGGGCCAAAAAACATCAAATATTTGAAATATCCAACCTCTAATTCTTGATAGCGTGATCCCATAAAAAGGATATCTGCCGAATACATCCCCATGGGGACAAAAAAGATCAGGGAGAAAACCGAGAGCCAGATCATCTGCCATACAGGCTTTCCGATTTTATTTTTTTCACCAGCTCCATTATATTGACCTACAAAGACTTCAGCTATACAGGTAGTGCAGATAAATGCGAACTGTAGTACAGCGACCATACATCCGGCTGAAGTGGCGGCATTGTGTGCTTCAATAGAAAATTGGGCAAGAAGGAGCCTATCCCAGAAAAACATCAGACTGCTAGACATTAACGACAGCATCAACGGGAAGGAAATTGCCCAAAGCTCCCGCAAACTTCCTTGCGGATGCTTGGTTAGCCCTTGTATTCGAGTTGATAATGTTGCATAATCTGCGGTCATAAATAAGGATCTTCCGTAGCGTTTAAAAGTTTGGCCTTGCTAACACTCTTTAAAAAAAAACCGAAATATGAATAAATATTGCACTAAGTACTGAGTGTTAGGGATCACGTAATCCCTTTTAGGACTGTAAAGAAATAACAATTACAATCCCTTACCACGAGTGGTATGAGCTGGCGGTGCGGCTGATTTTGAGGCTATGCCTTTGGAACCACACCATTGAGAGAATAAACTCCCTAAAACAGCGACGTTTAAAGTAATTATAGCGTATAATTTGATTAAAGTCAAGCCATTTCCAGTTTACCCAGCTGACACACATCCAATTAATACTCAAATATTTATTGAATTTATTAAATGATTATTGCTAAGATAAGCGCATCATTGTATGAGTATGGTTTGCCAAAAGGAGATTTCGGCACTTTTTATGATAAATTCTTCCAATCCCACCGTAGACAAACAAATTATCAAACTCTTGACTAATCGCTGGGGGATCTCTTGTTTTGTCATTTTGCTAATTGCGCAAACCATCGAGTCTTCATCGACGATTTGGCTTGTAAAACTCATGCAAAATATCACAAAAGGAGAAAGCTTTTTTTTGCTTTTGATCCTCTATTTGGTTTCGATAGCTCTGGCCTACATACCGCAATGTATTGCCTATATCATTAAAATTACCTGGAAACAGGAGGCGCAGCGCTCTTTTATCAACTCATTTGTTTCCTCGAACAAGAGTAATATTTCCGAATGGAGCAACAAGGGATTAAAAGAGCAAAAGCTGGCTATTCTAACCTCTGAAGGTCCTGCAGCATTGCATGCCTTAATCGATTATTTATGGGACCTTAGCACCTACGTGATGAGCGTCTTTCTCAATATGCTTGCCCTTTCAATCATTTTGGAACCGATGTTTATTGTCGCTTATGCCGTCAGCGTTGTCTGCGTCTTCATCGTCATGAAATTAAAACGGAGGGCTCAGCGCCAGCTGACTCAGAAGGCCCTTACTGCCAGAATCGACTTAGGGCAATCCCTTTTGGCTGCCTGGGATAATGTTTTGCTAGGAAATGAATACAATTTCAACCTTTGGGATGAAAAAACAACGCAAAGGCTCAATCGCTGCATGCAAAGAAACGTAGCCCTAGAGCGTTTTGACCAGATTCTTGCGATTTCCGTTAGCTTGATCACTTCAATCCCCTCATTGCTCGTTGTGATGTATTTTGTCATCAACCATCAAAATGACCCAGTTGAGCTCTCTTCCTTTATTGTGGTGCTTCCCATGCTATTCATCATCCTATCGTACACGTATCAAACTCTTTCGCTGGTATTCCGTTGGACCATGCATCGCAGCAAATTAACGGCCATCTATAAATCGATACAAGCAAAAGACAATGCAGGATCGATGGAAAAAAAGGTCAAATGGCCTAAAATTCTGGTTACGGAACAATCCTCTGTCATAGCTCCTGCGGATCATGTGTCTCTACCGGGGCCGCAATCTCTGCATTCGCATCACGACCTGATCCAAAAGACCTCTTCACCGGGACGTTTAACAATTCGCGGAGACAACGGCTGCGGTAAATCGACAACATTGATGCTCGTGAAGAAGGCCTTGGAGCGTCGAGCCTTCTTTCTGCCGACGCACAACCAATTGAGTTTCGAGGCGGAAAACAATAAATATTCGACGGGAGAATCGCTCAAAAACCGATTTTTAGAGATTTTGGACAAGGTGAATGTCGATGTCTTATTATTGGACGAATGGGATGCAAATTTGGATAAGGAAAATCAAGAGAAATTGTCGGAGTTGATTGATGCGCTTGCGTTGAAAAAGTGTGTGATCGAAGTAAGACACCGTTGATACGTTGAGCATTGGTAACGAGGAGGAATACAGAATTCAGAATACAGAATTCAGAAGAAGGGACAAGGTGTAACCCGAATTGTGCCTCTTATTCTGTATTCTGTATTCTGAATTCTGTTCTTTGCGCCCGTAGCTCAACGGATAGAGCGTCGGCCTCCGAAGCCGAAGGTTTCAGGTTCAAGTCCTGACGGGCGCAATATTCGTCTATTGAACAACAGACGCTTTTATAATTTCAACCGCTTCAACCGGCACATCTTGATGTCCCGCTTTAGAACCGGTCTTCACTTTCTTGATTTTTTCGACAACAACCATGCCATCGGTCACCTTTCCAAAAACGGTATAGCCATATTCCCTTGGATTTTTTCCTCTGAAATCTAACGCTGAATTGTCCGCCACATTAATGAAAAACTGGGCTGTAGCACTGTTAGGATCCATTGTGCGTGCCATAGCTACCGTTCCAATAGCGTTCTTCAATCCATTGTCAGCTTCGTTTTTAATTGGCGCACGAGTAGGCTTTTGCTTCATATCAGCGGTAAAACCTCCGCCTTGAATCATAAAACCGTCGATGACCCGATGGAATACTGTGTGATCGTATTGACCTTCTTTCACATATTGAAGGAAGTTTTTTACAGATTCGGGAGCTTTATCTTCATAAAGTTCTATTTTGATGTCACCCTGATTGGTGTTAAGCAATACAACGGGATTTTTTTTTGTCATAGTTGAGTTCTCCTGTGTTAGTGAAAAACAGACACTTGTCAGGCAGGAAAAGCAAATGAAAAACAATGCACAAATCTTGCTCATAACAACATCCTTTTGTTGGTTAAATTGAGATAATAGCAGATGGGAGAAAAAAAGAAACGATTTATGATTTACTAAGAACCATAACTTCTGATTCAAATCCCATCGAAGTGTCGTGGCCGAAGGTTTTGCTATCAAGAGCAATTAAATTGAAAGAAGGCAACCAATCTAAATAATCTTGTCGAACAATCGGCTGAATAACTCCCATCTGTTCAGGTTCTTTCGCAACATTCTTTCCATAACGAGAGTTCCTTAAAAGAACATAATTCGATACATGAGCATCAAAATAGGAGAGGTAATTTTTTACAACATTCGGTTCCATTTCTTGAAAGGAGATGAAGTTTGCTCCAAGTTCGAATTTTCCTTTGAGCTTAGGCAGTTGCCATGGGCATAACACTATGGCTCGATACTTTTTACTGAGTTGCTCAATATCGATCTCCTGCAAATTTCTGCTTTGAATATAGTCGAGAATCGCTTCTTTGCCAAAAACAGTTTGCAGATAATAGGTCGCCATCGCTGCAATTGGAGGAATATCGACATCGACATAGAAGTAAGCACCAGGCTTTGCCTTCAAAAAGATTTCACCTAGGCAGCCAAATCCGCCTCCTATTTCTATCACTCGCTGGATCAGGGATGTGTCGACATTTTTTTTAAGAAAGGAAAGGCCTTTCAAGTAGTTAAGGGAAGTGTTGGTGTAAATGCAATTATTATATTTTAATGTCTGTGTAGGATGTCCTATTAGGCTTTCGCTAAATTGTTGCAGATGTGGAGTTTTATCTTTCGAATCTTCCGTAAGAAAAATAGCAAGGTGCACTTCTGTTTCTAATTTGTGCCCGACATTTCCCCATAGTTCAATAAATGAAGCAGTTGTTCTAAAATTCTCAAAACCGTGTTCTTGAACATCTTTTAGAATAGTTGGAATCAGCTGTTTCCAATATGGCGTCGGCCGATAGTACTCTGGGGCGGACTCCATATCTTCAAGCATCTGATTAAGAAGGTCGAAATAATACTTATTCACCTTAAAAAGAGCCTTCTAAAGTCAAACTTTTCGACAGCATATTTTCAACAATTTCAACGCATGATTCTTGTGTATGAAAATGGAGAGGTTCCAGAGAAAATTGACGCCCACAGTCGAGGCATCGATGATTTTGCTTTCCATGGCGCGTATAACCATTTCTTTTGAATGCTTTGGATCCACATTGAGGACAGGCGCAATTCATAAACAGTTCCTTTTTTCTATATCAGTTGAGAAGTAAGTTAATCATATACCTGAAAACACGGAAAAATCACAAGCAAAAAGTATGTAATCACATCAAATAGCAGCGCGGGGGAATTTAGAATCCAGAATTCAGAATGTGTATACTTGCTGTAAACAGATTGGCTCTTATTCTGGATTCTGAATTCTGGATTCTGTATTCTGTACTCAAAATCTTTAGGACAACAAAATGACTTATCGAATATCCGATTCCTTTGAAAATTTGATGCACGAGACTCGCAAATTTCCTCCCCCGGCCAACATTATCAAAAATGCTCACATCAACAGCTCGGCACAATACGATGCTTTGTACCAACGTTCGCTTCACGATAGTGAATCATTCTGGCTTGAATACGCAAAAACCCTGGATTGGATCAAAGCTCCAACAAAAGCATGTCAATACACCTGGAACACTGAAAAGCGGGATATCAAACATACATGGTTTGAAGATGGAATTCTTAACGTCACGAACAGTTGCCTTGACAGACATTTGAAAACTGCCAAAAAAAATAAAACGGCGATCATTTGGCAAGGCGATTCCGAATCGGAACAAAAACATATCACATTCGAAGAGTTGCATGCTTCTGTTTGCCGATGTGCCAATATGTTGAAGTCCCGAGGCATTGGAAAAGGCGACCGCATTTGCCTTTACATGCCCATGATCCCTGAATTAGCCATTGCCATGCTGGCATGCGCAAGGATCGGCGCCATCCATTCAATCGTCTTCGGAGGTTTTAGCGCCGAGTCTTTGGTGCATCGAATTAACGATTCCCAATGCAAACTTTTTATTACTGCTAATGTTGGGATCCGCGGCGGAAAAAAAATTCCACTCAAAGAAATTGCCGATGAAGCTCTGGTGAGGACTCCATCCATCGAACATGTCATCGTCGTCAAAAGGACCGATGACTCCTGTGCAATGGAGGAAAATCGCGATCATTGGTATCACGACGAAATCGCATTGCAGCCTCCTGATTGTCCCGCAGAACCGATGAAATCTGAGGATATCCTCTTCATTTTATACACCTCAGGATCTACAGGGAAACCGAAAGGGGTAGTCCATACGCAAGCCGGATATCTCTTACATACTTCCCTGACGCATAAATATATTTTTGATATCCACGAGAATGATATCTTTTGGTGCACTGCCGATATCGGATGGGTCACCGGCCATAGTTACGTCATCTATGGCCCCTTGGCCAATGGATGCACAACCCTGCTATTTGAAGGGATTCCAACATCCCCCGATGCGGGACGGTTTTGGCAAATCATAGAAAAATATAAGGTATCCGTCTTCTACACTGCCCCGACAGCTATAAGAGCGCTGATTTCTAAAGGAAACTCGTATCCCCAGCAGTATGATCTTAGCTCCCTCAGAATACTCGGTACCGTCGGAGAACCGATCAACCCTGAAGCCTGGATGTGGTATTATGAAATGATCGGAAAAGGAAAATGCCCCATCGTGGATACGTGGTGGCAGACCGAGACCGGAGGCATCCTCATCGCCCCTTTCCCAGGAGTACACGACTTGAAACCGGGTTGTGCGTCACGTCCATTTTTTGGAGTCGATCCCGTCATCCTGCGCGACAATAGCTCAGAATGTAATATAAATGAAGGCGGCAGTCTGTGCATCAGAAAGCCCTGGCCAGGAATGATGAGGACGACATGGGGAGATCACGATCGCTTTATCGACACCTATTTTACTGCTTTTAAAAATTTGTACTTTACAGGAGATGGATGCCGAAAAGATGTTGACGGAGATTTTTGGCTTTTAGGAAGAATTGACGATGTGGTGAATGTATCAGGGCATCGCATAGGTACCGCAGAGGTGGAAAGCGCGCTTGTCAGCCACGAAGCTGTTGCCGAAGCTGCTGTCGTCCCCATTCCCGATGAAATCAAAGGACAGGGGTTGTACGCCTTTGTCTCATTGGTGGATGGCGCTGAGGAATCTCCTCACTTAAAAAATGAATTGTCTTTGCATGTTAAACGGGAAATCGGTCCGATTGCCGTTCCGGACAAAATCCAATTTGCAAAGGTTCTTCCGAAAACTCGATCCGGAAAAATTATGCGGCGTATCCTCAGAAAAATTGCTGAGCGTCAGCATGAGGATCTGGGGGATATTTCGACTTTGGCCGACCCTAAAGTCATCGAAGACTTACTTGGAGGGATGTAAAGGAAGTAAAGAACGCGTAAATAGCAACGCGGGGGAATTCAAAATCCAGAATTCAGAATTATGAATTCTAGATTGTGGTACAATAATGCCTTTATATGATAAATCAACATTATGAATACTTCACAACACGACCGCGACGAACACTTCATGCGCAAAGCTATCGCTTTGGGTGAAAAATCCAGACTGATTTCCCCCCCCAACCCATGGGTTGGTTGCGTCATCGTACAAAATGACCAGATCATCGGCGAAGGCTCAACAAAACCTGCCGGCGATTCCCACGCTGAAGTCGTCGCTATCCAATCCGCAAAAAATACCACCCAAGATGCCACTGCCTATGTAACCCTTGAACCTTGTTCCCATCACGGGAAAACTCCTCCTTGTGTTAATGCTCTCATCAAAGCCAAAATTGCTCGTGTTGTCGTCGCAGTGCAGGATCCGGATCCCCAAGTCAATGGAACTGGCATAAAACTACTGCGAAAAGCAGGTATCGAAGTGTCGACAGGAGTCTGCGAAAAAGAAGCTTCCCAATCCTTGGCTCCATATATCCATCAACGGAAAACCAAACGCCCCTTTTGCCTACTCAAAACAGCCATGAGCATTGATGGAAGAACCGCCGCTGCCGATGGGTCCTCGCAATGGATCAGCTCCATGGAAGCCAGAATCGATGCCCATCAGCTCAGAGCTGAATCGCAGGCAATCGTTATCGGATCGGGAACGGCTCTTGCCGATAATCCATTCCTCACTGTAAGACATATCCATCCCCTCCCCATTCGCCCCCCCTTGCGCATTATTTTGGATTCAACCGGCAGAGTTCGTCCCCCTATGAACATCTTTGACACCGAGCAAGCCCCCACCCTCATGATCGGATCTGCAAGAACTCCAATAGAAACGATTGAACTTTGGAAAAAATCCGGAGCAGACACCGCAATCCTTCCTCTCAATCAATCGGGTCAAGGGATCGATTTTTCGGCATTTTTAGACTTTTTAGGGAATAAAGGGATTATTCAAATCCTTGTAGAAGGCGGCGCTTCCTTAAATGGCGAAATCATTCGTGAAGCTTTATTTCAACGTCTGATAATATATGTAGGAGAAACTATTTTAGGAGATCGTGGAATACCTGTTTTCAAAAATATTTTTATTGCTAATATGAAGGAAGCCATGCGTTTGCGTTTATTGGAAACGAAAACGTTGGGAAATAGTGTACGTTTGGAATTTGCATCGCTAATTGAATAAGGAATAAAGATGAGAATTTTCTTTAGTCAGCCAGAATTTGATACGCAGTTATTGCGAGCCATATCGTATACACATAGCGGAGGAGCCGAAATAGGAGAATGCCTCACAACCGCTGCCAGGATTAAGGATGGAGACTTTGACAGTTGGTATGAAGAGTGGATGCACACCGGAGACCGCATCTACAAAGAGGGAGAAACCTCTGCAGCGGGCCGGCATTTTATCAGTGCAAGGGATTGTTATTTACGAGCCTCCAACTATTATCGTGCGGCCTATTTCTATCTTTTTGGAGCCCCTGTGAATCCCAAACTTTTAGAAGCATATGAACGGCATGAAGATTCATTTAATAAAGCGGTAAAACTGTTTGAAACACCTGTACAAGTGGTCCAGATACCATATGAAGGAACATTTTTGCCCGGCTATTTTTATAAGTTCGACAACTCCCTCACCCCTTCCCCGACAATCATTACTGGAACAGGATATGACGGAACGCAGCAAGAATCCTATTTTTCTACTGTATACGGAGCTTTAAAACGTAGATACAACGTTCTCACTTTTGATGGACCCGGCCAAGGCAAGGTTTTATTAAAACAGCAGCTCTACATGCGTCCTGATTGGGAGAAAGTGATTACACCTGTCGTGGACTTTTTGCTCAAACGCCCTGAAGTTGATCCAAGCCGGATTTCCCTTGTAGGGCAAAGCTGGGGAGGAATGTTAGCTTCCCGTGCTGCGGCTTACGAGCATCGTTTAAGTGCTTTGGTGGTGAATCCGGGCCAGTTTGATGCGATGGATGGGATCAGAAGATTTTTCCCTCATGTTGAAGAACATCTAAGCAAGAACGACCATAAAGTGTTGGACGAAGTTCTGTGTCAAGTGTTGAATGATCGGATGATGTCGAAGAAATTCCAAGCGAAGATGTGGGTTCATGGTGTTCCGACTGCAGTAGATCTCTTAAAAGAGTGGCAGTCATACAAATTGGAAGGTATTGCGCAGAACATTCTTTGTTCAACTCTTGTGTGCGATTCAGAAAGTGAGCCGTTAAGTTCGGGTCAAGCCAAGAGACTTTTTGATGCATTGCAATGTCCGAAGCAATATCTCCTATTCAAAAATAGCGAAGGCGCAGGTGAACACTGTGCGGCCGGAGCTTTATCCCTTTGTGAGCAGCGTTTGTTTGACTGGCTGGATAATCAGCGGGTGTTGCAAGTCGCTAACGTTTGAATTTGTTTTTCGATGCTATTCATTGTTTGTCCTGAGTATTATGCCTTCGGACGTTTCAAGCATCTATTCTACATCTTCATTGAGAGCTTCGAGGTCAGCAAGATCTTTGTGTCTGCCAATCGCGCGTTTATTTTTAATAAAGGCGCTCTTTCCAAGATAGAAAATTGTGTGTTTGCCAAAAGCTCCTTCTTGACGACTAGACCATATTTCGTCACTCGTTAGGCCATCAAGCGTTGTAATTAAATCTATTCTTACAGGAGAGTAGCCAAGTTGTAATATATTTCCTGAAAGAACATCCTGGATGGTTAGCTGAATGCTGCGGAGTCCAAAATCTTTTATGGCTTGTAGCAAAGCTTCTGCATTGGATTTTGTTGGTTTGATCCAAATATCCATGTCTCCCGTGTATCTAGGATAACCAAGAAAAGCTAGGTTAAATGCACCGATCATCACGAATTCAACATTGTTTTGTTGAAGAGAAGTAATAAAATCGGAAAAATCTTGATGAATTTTCAATCTTTGACAGTCCTTATTCGTAATATAGGAACCAGCCTAGGAAGTTTTTCGTAACCGGAAAGGGCATAGTGTTGGCTTCGCAAAAACTCCACAGCATCAATTCGTTCTTGTGGAGTCTTTTTTAACCAAAATTTCAAATCTGCGTTTTTATCAGATTTTGAAGTGATATTTATTTCCATTTTCCGATCATGCATAAGCCCACCTATATAATTCAAGTATAGCTTAACTATTGAAAAGATTCAATCAGTTAGTGCCCTGAGAATGAAAGATGGATTTCCCGACATATACCCAGCAGTTTCAATATGAAGGAGCCCAGAGCACTTATTGGATATAAAGCAATAAACTCTTGAGATAATCACTTTCTGGATGACAGATATTCACCGGATGATCGGGCGCCATTATATGCTTCCCGGCTATACGCACCATTCTACCCGCTTCTACCGCAGCCTGAAAAACAACTTTTTGAAACAGCTCTTCATCCACATGATAGGAACAGGAACAGGTCAACAACCAACTTCCCGGGGGCATTTTCTGCATGGCTATCCGATTAATGTCCTTATATCCCCTACAAGCTGCTACAACATCTTTTTGCCTTTTGGCAAATGCGGGAGGATCTAAAATGACAATGTCATAATCAAGGGGTTCTTTTCGTAAAAACTCAAACACATCCGCTGCACGAAAAGAATTTGGAACAGCCTGAAATCCATTCAGAGACACATTTTTCATAGCTTGCTCCATCGCTTCTCCAGAAATATCAACGGAAACCACATTGGCAGCACCTCCCGCAAGGGCATATACCGTAAACCCGCCACTGTAGGCAAAACAATTTAAAACCCTCTTGCCGCAGGACAGATTTCCAATCAATTTCCGCATTTCCCGATGGTCGCAAAAGAATCCTGTCTTTTGTCCTCCCACTACATCCACCAAAAATTTCAATCCGTTTTCTATGATTTCAACTTCCTGCACTTCTTCGCCATACAGGTGCCCTTCCACGCCCTCTAACCCCTCTTCCTTGCGTGAGGAAATTTTTGACTTTTCATAGATCGTTTTTGGTGAGAATTTCCCTTTCAACCATTCCACTATCAGTGGTTTAAGCTTCTCCATTCCTAATGTCGAAATTTGCACGACAAATACATCATCGTATCTATCCACAACCAAACCGGGTAGGCAATCTCCTTCGCCATTGATCAATCGATAAGCGTTTGTGTCCCCACTATTAAACAATGATAAACGATAGTTAGCGGCGGCCTCCAAGCTTTTTCGGATGGCATCCAAAGGTGATTCCGAATCAAAAGTCACCATGCGGCCAACAATACCGGCTTTCCGATTGAAATAAGCGCTTCCCAGCATCACTCCTGATGAGCTAAGAACAGGTAGGATCTCACCATCTGAGAATTTGGGAAGCCGAGAAACCGCTCCGGAAAAAATCCAGTGATGATGATTGAGAATGGCTTTTTCTTTTCCCGGTTTTAATTGTACGCTATTTTTTTGCATCTTATCCTCGCAGTATTCCTATAGCTAACAATATCCAGCCAGCCAAGAGAAGAACACCTCCAATTGGCGTGATCGCTCCTAAAGAACGGATGCCCGTCAAAGACAAAGCATAAAGGCTGCCTGAAAAGAGAAATGTCCCAGCAATAAAAAACCATCCGGAAGCCGCTGAAAAGTGGTTCGCAAAATGGGTGCACGCCCATGCAGAGGCAAATAACGCTAATACATGATACATCTGATAACGAACGCCGACTTCATAGATGCTCAACATCTCTTGTGACAAAATTTTCTTTAACGCATGGCCTCCGAATGCTCCGGCAGCGACTCCAAGAAATCCTAAGAGTGCCCCTACTATCGAAAATAATTTGACACCGTAATGATATTCTAATATTCCGAACATAACATTTCTCCTTGACGACGGTATGACTTTTCCATATAGGATAATCACAAACTGAAAAAATGAATAGCAAAATGAAAAAACCATCCGATTCCACAAATGCAAAAGTTCTCTTTAAGGGGGCAAGATTTGAAGTCCAAGAGATCGCGGCTCACAAGCAAGATGGAAAAATTCTTCATCGCCAAGCGGTCATTCATCCGGGAGCTGTAGTCATCCTTCCTTTGGATAGCGCTAAGACTGTTGTCATGATTCGCAATGAGAGATACGTCGTGGGCGAAACATTATGGGAACTGCCGGCCGGGACTCTGGAACCTGGAGAACCTCCTGAAAGTACAGCCTATCGTGAACTGATTGAAGAAACGGGTTTTAAAGCCTCTTCCATTAAACCTTTAACGAAATTTTACACGACTCCGGGTTTCTGTAATGAAATCATGTATGCCTATGTGGCAGAGGGTTTGGAATTTGTCGGGCAAGACTTAGATGAAACGGAAGAGATCATTGTAGAAAAAGTCTCATGGGATAACGTCCTAGAAATGGTTCGTTCCGGTGAAATTTGTGATGGCAAAACCATTGCCACCTTGTTGTACTATACGAAATTTTATCGTTGATACAATCCGATGAGCTCTGCCTCTTCCAAAATATGATTTTCGATCGCTTCCTCAAGTTCCGATTTTGAACTGCCATTCGGAAGATCAATCATGGAATCCAGTGCATATATCTTAAAGAAATAACGATGCGGCTTTCCCTTTGGAGGACATGGACCGCGATAACGTGAGTCACCAAAGCCATTCTTCCCTTGGTTTGGGATTTTTGCTCCTTCAGCGATTGATGTGGCCGGGGGCAGATTCCAAGCGATCCAATGGTCAAAGACTCCCCTTGGAGCATCCGGATCATCAACAATGATGGCGAGGCTTTTCGCGCCTGCAGGGAGATTATGAATCTGCAAGGCCGGAGATTTGTCTTCTCCATCGCAGGTATATTTTTGGGGAATGGGCTGACCTGATTTAAAGGCTGGGCTTTCGATTTTCATAGTAGGAGACTCCTTTGCATGGAGGGCGAGAACAGTAAAAAAAATTGATACAGTGCAACCAAGGGTTCGTAAAAACATAAAAAGATTCCAAAAGTAATTGGTTTGATCTATAAAGCAAAGGCTATTTTCTAGGAAGCGAAGAATCGTTTGATAGTTCGGAGCGCCAGCGGAGGACGTCTGGAACGATGCGCGCGCTTTTGTAACGCGAAGCGCTGACGAAGTCTCTGGAGTGCGCGCGCTTTAGCGCCGCTCTTGCCCCTTGAATTGAGGTGATGAGATATATTTCCCAGATTTATTATGGGGCTATAAATTAAATTCCCACAATTTAAGGGGCAAGAGCGGCGCTAAAGCGCCGCACTCCAGAGACTTCGTCAGCGCTTCGCGTTACAAAAGCGCGCGCACATCGGGCGCTCCGGACTAATCTCCTTCGCGTTCTCTTCGCTTTCTTCGCGCTCCTTCGCGATCTTTATTGTGGTGACGGGAATTCTGTATTACCCCCCCTCTAATGCCTTTCCTATTTACTAGAAACTCACTTTTGTTGTATTCATTTTGGTAAATTCACAGGTTACATCATGATTAAAATATATTTTCACTTCTTATTGACCGCTTTATTTCTCACCGCACACGCCTATTCAGAGGAATATCCTGAAATCTGTTCCGAAACCAATGTGTCCGAAGCGGAAATGTTCGAAGCCATGGATCCTATGGACTCGGAAGTGGCCTTTAAGAGTCTATGCAAAAATGTTGATCAATATTTATTGCCAAACGACCACCCTATAAAGAGTACTCTAGATCGCATTTTTTCAGCCTCTAGAGTTTTGGCATCCATTGATGCAATGAAAAAAGCTGGTTTTATCAATCCTAAGATTAGAGCGCGAAAGATCATCATCGGCGTACATCCTCAATTGAAGGGATATTTATTGAAAGTATTTTTAGATAAAGCTAAAATTGATGAGTTAGCCAAGTTTACCAAGCGTATCGAAGGAGCGCTTCTCATCAAAGACGCAATTGACAAATTCGGCTACAATCACATGATGAAAGTCCCCAAAAAATGGATCTATCAGCTTCCTGCCAATCCCGCAGCACGCGCAGGTTCCAAAATTTATCCTAAGAAATATGTTCTTGTCGTCGAAGATATGAATATAGAAAGCGATGTCAGAAATCGTGAATTATACAAAACGGCTATCACTAATACTCAACTGGATGCCCTTTTTAATATCCTTACTACATGCGGTCTTATCGACTCAACATTCGTTCCCAATATACCCTTTACAAAAGATGGATATATCTCTTTTATTGATACCGAGTTTTTTGGGAAAACCGGGCTCATTTGGTACAAAATTGGGAATCTCGTCAAATATCTTTCGGTTCCAAGCCAAGTTTATTGGAAAAATCTGTGCAAAACAAGACGCCCTTCTGTACAATTAAAATGTACTAGTGAAACTTTAGAAGATTATACACTTGAAACAGATCATCTATGAAACAATATCTCGTCAAAAAATCCTCAATCAAAGGCGAAATTGCTATTCCGCCTTCAAAGTCACAGACCTTGCGCGCTATCTTGTTCGCTTCAATGGCGAATGGAAAATCGATTATTCATTCAGCTCTCCCTTCTCCAGATGCTAAAGCGATGGTCGAGGCTTGCCGCACACTAGGCGCTACCGTGGATTATTACTATGATCATATAGCTGTCGATGGCCTAAATGGACAAATCGATAGCGCCGAAGATGTAATCCACGCCGGAAACTCAGGTATAGTCCTACGCTTCATCGCAGCTATCGCCTCTCTGGGTAAACACCCTATTGTTATCACTGGCGATCACTCGATCAGACATCAACGTCCCATGAAGCCTTTGCTCAGCGCCCTCACACAACTAGGCGTGAAGGCCATCTCCACAAAAGATGATGGGTTTGCTCCGATCATTATCCAAGGCCCGCTTACATCGGGGACTGCTTCTGTGCTTGGAGAAGATTCCCAACATGTCTCTGCCCTATTAATTGCAGCGGCTTTTGCTAAGGGTCCGATTGAGATATTTGTTGAAAATCCCGGCGAAAAGCCATGGATTGACCTGACGCTGCATTGGTTTAACTTGCTCGGAATACCGTATGAAAATCACGGGTATACACGATATCGGATTCCCGGCGACAGCCGTTTTGCCGGCTTTCAGTACACTGTTCCCGGGGACTTGAGTTCGGCCTCATTTCCCATTGCGGCTGCACTGATCACAGACTCAGATCTTACATTGCGAAATGTGAATCTCAATGACCCACAAGGCGATAAAAAGCTGATAGAAGTTTTGCAGCAAATGGGAGCCAAAATCGACATCGATGCTAAACAAAAAACCCTGCATATCCATTCCGGGAGTAAATTACAGGGAACAACCGTTGACATCAACGATTTCGTGGATGCAATCGCCATTCTTGCGGTTATTGGCTGTTACGCTGAAGGCGAAACGAAGATCATCAATGCCGGAGTCGCCAAACAAAAAGAATGCGACCGGATCCGATGCATAGCTTTGGAACTTACGAAAATGGGAGCCTCCATTGAAGAAAACCCTGACGGTCTAACGGTGCGTAAGTCGACTTTGTATGGCGCAGATTTATTTTCTTATCATGACCACCGCATGGTGATGTCATTAGCTGTGGCTGGATTAGGGGCACGCGGTGAAACGATTATCAATGATGTAGAGTGTGTTTCCAAAACCTATCCCACTTTTTTGAATGACTTTCAATCGTTGGGCGCGGAGATATTTCTGCTATGAACATCGTTCTATGCGGGCTTCCGATGTGCGGTAAGAGCCGATTCGGAAAACAAGCCTCTGAGAAACTGGGTTGGGAGTTCATTGAAAGCGATCAATTGATTGAAGAATCCTATCTGCAAAAAACCGGCAGATCGCTGTCATGCCGTGAAATTTTTAAAAATGAAGGCGAGCCCTTTTTTCGTGCATTGGAGAGCGAACAAATCGTTTCTCTGGCTCACAAGAAACAGTGCGTCATCTCAACCGGCGGGGGAACATTGTTGAACCAAAACAATGTACTTCAATTAAAAAAAATCGGAGTCATCATCTACTTACAAGCAGGCATCGACGCATTACTCAAAAGACTTGCGGAAAAAACAAAACCTCCGGCCTACCTGGATCCGAAAAATCCAAGCGCATCTTTTATAGAGTTGAGCGAAGAAAGAAAAAAAAATTATCAACAAATCTGCGATGTCACTATCGATACTGACCTTTTAACAGAAAATGACATCGTATCAACCATTTGTAAGGCTGCAAAATATGGCAACAAATAGCTTCGGAAATCTCTTTAGAATAACTACATGGGGTGAATCCCACGGCAAAGCCATCGGCGTTGTCATCGACGGATGCCCCGCAGGTTTACTTATCAGCGATGAGGAAATCAACGCCGAACTCAGTTTGAGAATGCCGGGGAAAACTCCGTTTACTTCCCCGCGGAAAGAGCCCGACCGTGCAGAGATCCTTTCCGGAGTCTTCGAAGGCAAAACAACGGGAGCTCCCATTTCAATCATCATCCCGAATCGCGATGCGGATTCCAGTAAATACGAGCCGATCAAAGATCTGTTACGGCCCGGACACGCAAACTTCACCTATCTGGAGAAATATGGTATTTTTGATTACAGGGGCGGAGGACGCTCATCGGCACGAGAAACGGCATGCCGGGTCGCTGCAGGTGCTGTGGCAAAAAAATTCTTGCATCACTTCAATATCTACATTTCGGCCTATATGCACCAAATCGGAAACATTGAAGCCAATGTAGCTCCGCCGGACGATTTGCAAGCCTTTAGAGCAATTGTCTACGCAAACCCAGTCTTTTGTCCCGATGAAAGTGCCGCAAAAAAAATGATGGCGGAGATCGAATCGGCAAAAGCGTCCGGAGACTCGCTGGGAGGAGTGATCGAATTCGTGGTAACCGGAGTCCCCGTAGGTTTAGGCGATCCCATTTATGAGAAGATGGAAGCCAATCTTGCCAAGGCCATGCTTTCTATCCCTGCGACAAAAGGATTTGAATTAGGATCAGGATTCAAAGCAGCCGCGATGAAAGGATCTGAACACAACGATGAATTTATTGTGATCGGAGGAAAAACCCTGACCAAGACAAATTATGCTGGAGGAACCCTGGGTGGGATAACTACAGGGATGCCGTTGATTGGAAGAGTCGCCTTTAAGCCCACCTCTAGCATTATGCAGGAGCAAAATACGGTAGATGTGCAGCAAAGGGAAGCGAAATTCAAAATTCCGGAAGGCTCCAGGCATGATCCGTGCGTATCCATCCGTGCTGTCCCGGTGATAGAAGCGATGACAGCCATTGTATTGGCTGATGCCCTTCTGCTAAATAGATCTGCAAAATTAGGTTGATTTATGCTTTGTATCCCGATCCTAGGGCCTTCCTTTGCTGAAGCGCAAAAACAAATACAAACAGCCTCTAAGCTAGATTGTGCGGTCGAACTTCGTCTGGATCTTTTTACTAGTGTTCAGCCCAGGGAGATTCGAAAGCTTACGGAATCTTGTGTTAACCCTTTGATTTTCACCCTTCGTCCAGAAAGTCAAGGCGGTTTTTTTAAAGGGGATCATAATTCCAGATTAGATCTCATTCGTGAAATCGCAGCACTGTCCCCTACTTCTATACCTATTTATATCGATTTAGAATATGACACCCCTATCGATTTCATAAAACAACTCAAGCAAGATCATCCTCATGTTTGTGTCATCTTGTCCTATCACAATTTTCAAGAGACACCGGAAAATCTAGAGTCCATTCTCGCAATGTTGAAGGAGAAGCCTGCAGAAATCTATAAATTTTCCGCTATGACGAATTCTGTCATCGACGCTTTACGCCTGTTAGAGTTCCAACAAAATGGAGGAAATAACCTTGCTGCCATGGGAATGGGACCGTTTGGATACATAACGAGAGTCCTTGGAAAAATCAAAGGCAGCCGTTTGGTATATGCGAGTTTAAACGATTCTTTGCAAACAGCATCAGGGCAAATTTCCGCCGAAGTGTTATTGGACACCTACAGATTCCGATCTCAAACCTCTTCCACAACAATTTATGGATTGATCGGGCTTCCAACAAATAAAAGTTTTGGCAATCTGTTCCACAATGCCATGTATGGTGATGTGGGGCTGGGTTCGGTCTATTTGAAAATGGATGTCAAACCTGACGAACTTGCCGACTTTTTCCCCTTAGCTAAAAAGTTAGATTTCCAAGGCCTAAGTGTCACGATGCCTTTGAAAGAGAATATTCTGCCGTGGATTAGCGAGATGGATTCCATTTCCAAAGAAATCGGGGCGGTGAATACAATATCGATTCAGAATGGAGAACTCCTCGGATTTAATACCGATGGTTTTGGCGCCATAGAGGCCATTGAAGAGGTTGAAGAGCTTTCAGGTAAAACCATACTTGTTTTGGGGGCCGGAGGTGCAGCCAAAGCTATCGTTTATACGGCAAAGCAGCGAGGGGCTCATGTCATAGTGCTTAACCGAACAGTGGAAAAGGCAGATTGGCTGGCAGAAACTATGGGCTGCACAGCCGGTAGGTTGGAAAATGCACAAGAGTATTTTTTGGAAGGAGTGGATATTGTGGTGAATTGTACTCCGGAATCGATGCCGATAGACAAGAATATACCATTAGGGAATGCATTGGTGATGGATATGAGGAACATTCCTGTGGAGACAGAATTTTTGTTGAATGCAAAGAAGCAAGGTTGTCGGGTGATTTACGGGTATCAGATGTATGTGTATCAAGCTTTGAAGCAGATAGAGATATGGTTTGGGGTGAAGCAGGAGAAGTCGGCACCTGTTGCTAAAAAGATAATCCAGGGTATCTTAAACCAGGTAAAGAGGTAATTGCAAAATATTCCTAGTAAACGCGAAGCGCTGACGAAGTCTCTGGAGTGCGCGCGCTTTAGCGCCGCTCTTGCCCCTTAAATTGTGGGAATTTAATTTATAGCCTCATAATAAATCTGGGAAATATATCTCATCACCTCAATTCAAGGGGCAAGAGCGGCGCTAAAGCGCACGCACTCCAGAGACTTCGTCAGCGCTTCGCGTTAAATGATTTGTAAAGCGCGCGAACTCCAGAGACTTCGTCGAGCTCTTCGTATAACTTTTTTTAATTCACTGGCATTGCGCTAGCACTTCGAACTACAGAACTTATGCATACTCAAACGTTATCGGCATATCCACCGAAGGGTCTATACTCTTATGCACCGGACACGTGTGCGCCACACGCTCAACCTTCACACGATCCTCCTCAGACAAATCCAATGGTATCCACACCTTTACCACAAGCCGCCGAATCTTCCTCTCCGGAACACTCTGCATCTCCTTCTCCACTTCTACCCTCATCCCCTTCATGTCCCATCCTTTACGATTGGCATAGATCGCTATCGTCGTCGCAATACAGCTCGCCAAAGAAGCCCCTAACAAATCTGTCGGAGAAAATGATTCTCCTTTCCCTTGATTGTCAACCGGAGCATCCGTAAAAATAATCTCTCCTGATGGCCCATGTGTTATCTGGCAATGCAAATCCCCTTGATATACCGCTTCCATTTTAACCATAAAAAATCCTACTTTTCCCTCACAAAGTCTATAAACCCTCTCGCCACATCAACAGATACGAGCCGAACACTTAACCGATCTCCGACATCTAACCCTTTCACCCCCAACACAAGCTTACCTTCCACGGGAGGATTTTGCACTCGCACCCAAGTACCCTTTGCCGAAGCACCGGTGACAATGGCAGGAAAGACTTCGTTGATATGCGATGATAACATCATCGCCTCCGCTGATTTTTTGACCTGACGTTCAACCTTTTGAGCTAAATCTTCCTTTTCAGTGCAATTTTCCGCGATTTTTTGCAACTGAGCAATCGTATAAGGTAAACTCTGTCCGCGCAGCGAATCTTTCAATAAGCGCTGCGTAATCAAATCAGGAAAGCGGCGATTTGGAGCTGTGGAATGGGTATAATCGCGCAATGCCAAGCCAAAATGTCCTTGAGGTTGATCTCCGGGGATTTCCACTGTATATTCTCCGGATCCTAAAAGCTTAATCACTGTTAACGACACATCGGGAAATGTAGCTGGATCTTTTGCTTTTAGTTTGATAAGCAAATCATCCAAAGCTTTCGAGTCAGGTACATCAGGCAAGAATTCCCCTTTCTCTTTTGCTAACATCACGATGCGATCCCATCTTTCCGGAACCTTGACAACCCTGCGTAAACCGGGAATGCGGTGCGCGAGCGTATATTTTGCCGACGCAGAATTTGCAGCGATCATGAAATTTTCGATTAATTCATGGGCAACATTGTGTTCGGTTTGATCCAGACGAGACACAACTCCGTCTGAAAGTATAGGTTTTACTTCTATAGTTTCCAGTGTTAAGGCTCCATCCCGCCGCCTTTTTTTCTTGATGGCTTGGGCCAACGTGTTTTGGAGTTTGATATTTTCGGCTAATTCTTTGTTTTTATCTAACTTATCGGGAATATTGCCTCGGCCTTCCAACCAAGCTCCGACACTGCTGTATGCCAGCTGTGCATAGTTATAGACAGTGGCATGATAAATATCTGTTGATAAAACATCAGCAGCACTATTTAAATGAATTTCGAAGATGACAGCAACACGATCTTCCCTTTCATTCAGCGAAGTCAGATTTGTTGACAGCTTTTCGGGAAGCATCGGAAATATTTTGGCAGGAGTATAGATGGAAGTCGTATTGATTTGCGCATGTTGGTCTATGGGAGTCTCCTTATGCACCAGGGCGTCAACGTCGGCTACAGCAATGTAGATGATAAACTCGTTCTCATTCACTTTTTTTGCAGCAGTAAGCTGATCCAAATCCTTGGAATCATCGTTATCAATAGAACACCAGAGAAGTTCTCGTGCATCTTTTAAATCGCTTAGATTTGTCGTTGCTGGCTTATCCATCCTGTCCAGTTGCTTCATGACCGGAACTGTAAAATCGGGAGCCAAGCCTCTTGCTAACATGGCTGTTCGTGCGATATCTTCAAGAATTTGATTTGCATTCATTGGGGTATACTCAGAATTTTGGATTGTTAAAAGACTACAATACGCAATCTACGACTAACGAATCGACAAAAATCTACAACATATCCTATAATACTATCTTTTAAAGAGTCACGATCATGATAAAAAGACCAAAACATACACTCCAAGCAAAACCCAAGCAGACATCTTGGGAGTCCGTAGGCAAATGGTATCATGGTGTCGTCGGAGAAGACGGTCACTATTACCATCAAAACGTGGTCCTTCCTGGAGTCCTTACACTTTTTGATTTAAAAAATTCCAACAACCCTTCAATCCTTGATATTGCATGCGGACAAGGTGTTCTCGCGCGAAATATTCCCGAAAACATACCCTATACAGGAATAGATCTTTCTTCGACCTTGATTAAGGCTGCTAAGGCATCCGATAAGAATCCTATTCATGAATATGCGATTGCTGATGTTTCGAAATGCATGGCATTAAAGAAAAAAGATTTTTCTCACGCAGCCATCATACTGGCTTTGCAAAACATAGAAGAAGGAGCCACGACCCTTCGCAATGTGTGGGAACATCTGCGGCAAGATGGGAAATTGGTCATTGTTTTGAACCATCCCTGCTTTAGGATTCCGCGTCAATCATCTTGGGGGATAGACGAATCAAAAAAAATCCAATATCGGCGTGTTGATCGTTATTATAATGACTTAAAAATTCCGATTGCTGCACATCCTAGTAAAGGGGAAACGTCACCGAGCACATGGTCATTCCATCATCCGTTGTCTAGTTATAGCAAGTGGTTGCATGAGGCTGGATTTCATATTGATTTGATTGAAGAGTGGTGTTCGAATAAAGAGAGCACTGGCAAAAACGCTAAGATGGAGAATCGGAGTCGTGAGGAAATACCGATGTTTATGGCTATTTTAGCAGTCAAAAGGCCACAATCTTAATCCCTTTTTTTACCACAGAGGCACAGAGACACAGAGAGAGGCACAGAGGAATGATAAAAATTACTCTTGGTACATCATTCCAGAAGGAACCTGAATGCATTATTATGTTCCTGAACGATGTACCAACATTAATCTTTATCATTCCTCTGTGCCTCTCTCTGTGCCTCTGTGTCTCTGTGGTTAAAAAAAGGCATTTGGAGGTTGCAATTCCATTCCCTATATTGTATTTTGAATTTTAAATCCCGTCTTCATATACAGCAGGCAAAATGATCGCAAAACCAAATCCTCCTGTCATTCTCATCGACGGCGAAAGCCTCACCCTCGAACGTGCCGAAGATATCGCAAAAGGAGCTAAAATTGTCCTCGCTAATTCCGTAAAAAATAGGATGGAATCCAGCCAAAAATTAGTCAAAGAACTCGCTAAAGGGTCTGCCCCCATCTATGGAATCAATACAGGTTTCGGTTACCTTGCCAACCAACGCATTAGCTCCAACCAACTCCAAACCCTCCAGTCCAATATCATCAAAAGCCATTCGGGAGGCTACGGAACCCCGTTGCCCATATCCGAAACACGCCTGGCTATGGCCTTGCGCATGAACGTTCTTGTCAAAGGTTTTACTGGCGTCCGTTTCGCATTATGCCAAGCCTTAATGAATTTGATTACTGCGGAAATTTATCCGATCATACCTGAATGCGGTTCTGTCGGAGCCAGCGGAGACCTAGCCCCCCTAGCTCATTTAGCCCTTCCACTGCTCGGTTTAGGGGACGTCTACTACAAAGGCAATATCGTTCCCGCAAAACAAGCGCTGCAAGAGGCTAATTTAAAACCCATCAAACTCGTTGAAAAAGAGGGCTTAAGCCTAATCAACGGAACTCAAATCATGTTAGCGGTCGGTGGTTTAGCTCTCACTCAAGCAAAAAAAATTATCGATCTAGCCGATAAGATCGCTGCTGTAACGTACGAAGGATTTGGAGGCAACCCCAATGCACTAGATCCATATCTACATGAATTGCGCGGCCAAACAGGCCAAATTGAGTCAGCAGCTAATATTTTGCGTGAACTTGAAGGTTCTTCTATTTTTGATGCAGAATCAAAACAAAAACATATGCAAGATCCTTATTCGCTGCGGTGTGCTCCACAAATCCACGGCCCTAGCCGCGATGCAATCGCTTACTCTTACCGAATTGCTGAAACCGAGCTCAATGCCGTTACAGATAATCCTTTAGTTTTTGCCGATCAGAAAAAAATTGTGAGCGGCGGCAACTTTCACGGACAATGTTTAGCCATGGCTTTTGACTTCGCATCAATGGCAATCTCAGAAATTGCTAACGTTTCTGAAAGAAGATTGGAATTGCTATTAAATCCTCATATGAGCGGACTTCCCGCATTTTTAACTCCACGCCAAGGTGTAAATTCCGGATATATGGTCTTGCAATATTTAAGCGCATCCATTGTTAATGAGAATAAACTTTTGGCAAATCCTTCTTGTACTGATTCGATTCCCGGAAATGTCGGCATCGAAGATTTTGTGTCTATGGGTATGACTTCAGCACGAAAACTCAAAAAAATTGTACAGAATGTCCGAGTAGTATTGACTGCCGAAATGTTAGCCGCCGCTCAAGCGATCGACTTGCGCAAAGCAAGAAATCTTGGGCAAGGCACAAGAAAAACCTATGATGCCGTCCGAGCTGTTGTGCCGAAATTGCAAAACGACAGAATAATTCAAGAAGACATCAAACAGGGCCTCAACGTATTGAAAACTTTAGGAAATTTATTATGACAGATCAATCGTGTAACTTAACGAAAAAACACTGCATCCCATGCCGCGGTGGTGTACCTCCATTGAAGGGAGATGAATTAGTGAACCTGACAAAAATTTTGGGGAATGGTTGGAAAGTGATCAAGGAACATCACCTTGAAAAAGAATATACATTTCCTGACTTCCGCAAAGCCCTTGATTTCACAAACAAAGTCGGAGTAATTGCAGAACAAGAAAACCATCATCCTGATATTTATTTATCTTGGGGCAAGGTGAAGCTTACCTTGTGGACCCATAAGATCGATGGATTAACCGAAAGCGATTTCATCCTCGCCGCCAAATGTGACGAGCAATATAAGTGAACTTGGCATCATTTCTTGAAGAATACGCCACCCATCCTCACTATAAAGCCCCAAGAGGAAGCTCGCTCAACGCCTTAAGCTGGCAAACGGAAGCTCCGTTGCGGATGCTGCTTAATAACCTCGATGCCGAAGTGGCTGAAGACCCCGAACACCTAATCGTTTACGGCGGAACAGGACAAGCGGCACGAAATCCTGAGGCTGTCCAACAAATCATAAAAGCCCTTTTCACTCTGCGTGAAGACCAAAGCCTTCTCATCCAATCCGGAAAGCCCGTAGCCATCCTGCCGACACATCCGGAAGCTCCGCGTGTTTTAATCGCCAATTCCAACCTCGTCCCCCATTGGGCTAATTGGGAACACTTCAATGATCTTAAACAACGCGGCCTGATCATGTTCGGACAAATGACCGCCGGTAGCTGGATCTACATTGGAACACAAGGAATTTTACAAGGGACTTATGAAACATTCGCCTCTCTTGCCAGAAAAAGTTTTGGGGGCTCTTTACTAGGAAAGTTGATTGTTTCCGGAGGCCTTGGCGGCATGGGAGGAGCTCAACCTCTGGCCGCGACGTTAAATTCCGGAGTCTTCCTCGGTGTAGATATCAATCCCTGGAGAATTGAAAAGCGGATCAAAACGCACTATCTGGATAAGATGACCCACAATTATGAAAAAGCGATTAAATGGGCGTTGGAAGCCAAAGAGAAAAAAGAACCCCTTTCGATTGGTTTAGTCGGGGATATCGGCACTACACTAAAACGAATGATTCAGGATGGAATCATTCCTGATGCTGCCACGGACCAAACCTCGGCACATGACCCATTGTTTGGCTATATCCCCTCTGGATATAATATAGAAAGCGCTGAAGAACTCCGAAAAGCAAATCCTAAACTTTATAAGCAAAAATCTCTGCATAGCATGGCGGAACATGTACATGCACTTCTTGAAATGAAAAAACGGGGAACTATCGTTTTTGAATATGGGAACAATCTGCGTGAATTTGCCCAACAAGGTGGTGAGAAGGAAGCTTTTGCTATTCCGGGATTTGTACCTGAATACATACGTCCCCTCTTTTGTGAAGGAAAAGGCCCATTTCGTTGGGCAGCACTTTCAGGAGATCCGGAAGATATCAAAAAGACCGATGATGCATTGATAAAAATTTTCCCGGAAAATGCTCACCTGAAGAATTGGCTTATTGCAGCTCAGCAAAAGGTGGCTTATCAGGGATTGCCGGCACGAATTTGCTGGTTAGGATTTGGTGAACGGGAAAAAGCCGGTTTGTTATTCAATGATATGGTCAGCAAAGGGATTCTCAAAGCCCCCATCGTGATTGGCCGTGACCATTTGGATGGCGGTTCAGTCGCGTCGCCTTATCGTGAAACAGAAAAAATGTTAGATGGCTCTGATGCGATTTCTGATTGGCCCTTGCTTAATCTGTTGAGCAATTGTGCCGGAGGTGCCACCTGGGTATCTTTCCATCATGGGGGCGGTGTAGGGATGGGCTTTTCGCAGCATGCCGGCATGGTAATCGTTGCCGATGGAAGTGAAAGGTCGGAGAGGTGCTTGCGGAGAGTGCTTTACAATGATCCGGCCCTTGGTGTAATCCGTCATGCGGATGCTGGGTATTCGCAAGCGGTGGAATTCGCTGGGCGTCATCATCTTGGATTGTGACCTGAAGCACTTATGTTATCCCTTAATGCTGGAGGCATCATTTTATAAATATCTTCAAAGTCCAGATCGTGTGACCAAGAGTATATTCACATATATCGTCGCGCGAACGTACACGATCTAAGGTATTAGGGATATGATTCTGATGCCGAGTTAGCCCTGTTCGTCTGCGAATCGTTTTAATAGCTCTATGACATTGTCGACCCCTTTCTCATCAGCGCCGAAGCAATGCCGGATAACTTTCCATAATTCATAGTTTCCACGACTTTTCCTTAAACGATCAATCTTTTCTAAAAAGTCTTTTAAATCCTTGCCCTGATCAATATGCAAAATAAGGTCATCAATTGCAGTCAATTGAACCAACTCCTTCACCCTGCTATATAATGCAACTGCAAATGTCGATGTCGTCTTGGTCACTCGCTTGGGGCCGCTTTCTTCGTCCTTGGACTCATCACTATCTCTTTTACAAACTGTTGGCCGTTGACATTTTTTTCTATGCCTAAATAGTATATAAAGCTTCCTCTGGAGTGATTGCAGGCACAAAATAATGGGTTCGAGGATCGCTCCGCTCTTTTTAATAAATAATGCGGCATTCACCGGTTCTTCTTGTTGCAGTCTCGCTGCGAGAGACCCAATGTCTGCCAGAGTGACCGCTGTGAATAGCGGATCATCTTTCATTTGCTTGATCAGATATTTGGAAAGTTTGGTGTTGTGCGACTCAGATTTTTTTTCAATTTTTAAAGAATCATCAGTAGCAGGATCGTAATAATCCGGGACTTTAGCGATTTCTAAAATGTTTTTGAAATGTGTGTATGTTTTTGACTTATGACGTTCCTTCTCATCAGAAGAACTTGTCGGAATCGGCATTAGTGGCGATCGGGTTTCCGTAGATGGCTGAGGCTCCCCAGATTCCGGTTGTCTTTGCGATAATAAAGATTTTTTATCCTCTGATCGACTTTTGTATTCTTTGATCAGATCTTTATAGTGATCTTTACAATTTACTAAACTATAGGTGCGAACTTCCAATTGTTTGTCTTTTTTTTCACTTTTGCTCTCTCTTCCACTTCTTTTGGTGAAAACAGGACTTCGTAAACCATCGATACTTTCTTGGGGTTGCAATTGTGACAGGTTTATTGAAAGATCAACAGTTTTAAGTCCTTTTATTCGCTGCTTAAGTTGAGCATCTGTAACTTTGCTAACCGCAGCGACTTGAAGAACAGGCCTTGCTGCCAAGGCCAAGCTTTGGCTCCGTTGACGAGTGTGTATTAACTCGGTTTGCTTACTAGCAGTTGCGCTGTCACCCTTTTGCATTGAATGCGCAAAGGCGGTTGCGTCGCTTCTGACTACTTTATAGCTTGGACCGCTCATAGAGGTACTTTTTATAAGAATATTAAAATGTTTCTTTTATTATACTAAAAATTATAATTTATTGGAATAATAAAAACACCTATTTATAAAATTATTGATTTTATTTCATATTTAAATATCATATAGAAACTGGGGATTAGGGACATGGGCACAAATAACAATAAAAAGATTGGACAATTATCTTTAATTAAGGGAAATTCGGATCAGTGGTATTGGTTAAAAAGAAGGTAGTTTATGTTTTACCGCTTCATTTTTTTGACAGCGGCCCTATCCCTTTCTTTGAAAGGATCGCTATTTTCAGAAAGAAAAGTTCTTATTCTTGATCCCCATTATGCAATTGTTGTTGATACGAATGAATGGGTTGGTTCGAAGGAAAATGATAACATTAGATGTTCATCAAAAAATCTTCCCATCAGTTTTCAATGGTTCACCCAACCGTCTTTGACAATATCCGATGGGGAGAGTGCCTATTTTCATGCTAATAAATTCCTTTCGCGTTATGCTGAAAAAAATAAAGTGATATTCCAAAATCTGAGAACAAACTATTTTAAAGATAAAAGAGATTTCTCCCCTCATCAAAGTAAAGATTTTGTCATACGTGGTTCTTATTTCGATGAGAACAAAACAGGTCAAATGGCTTTTTACATACTGAACAGAAATCAAAATTCCTATTTCTTATTTGTAAAATCGGCTGTGTGTTTAGATGACCAGGCTGCTTCTTTTTTCTTCAAAAGTGTTTTGGATTATTTAACTCCTCTTGTTGATAGCTCAGCCCATTAGAGAGTAGGCCAACTCCATGAACCCAAACTCCCCTACCCTCATCGGCCCTTTCACTCAACTCGTCACCCTGTCATCTCTCCCCAACTCCGGGCCCATATCCGATAACCAACTCCACATCATCCCGAACGCTGGTATCATCGTTCATAAAGACAATATCATCGATATCCAATCCTACAATTCGCTCAAACATAAACACCCCAATAAACACGTCATCGACTTCCCCGCTGTGGCTCTCCCAGGCTTCGTCGACTGCCACACGCATATCTGCTATGCAGGTTCTCGCGCTTCTGAATATGCCCTACGTGTCAGCGGCAAAAACTACCAAGACATAGCCGCCAATGGCGGAGGCATTCTCAACACCGTCAAATCCACTAGGGAAGCCTCCAAAGAAAAACTCATAGAACTTACACTCCAAAAAACAAAAAAACTCCTGGAACATGGCATCACCACCTGCGAAGTAAAAAGCGGTTATGGTCTCTCCATCCTTGAAGAGGTCAAAATCCTCGAGGTAATCCAAACTGTTTCATCGCTCCAAAAAGTACATCTCATCCCGACTTGCCTGGCTGCCCATGTTAAGCCTCCCGAATTCGCCTCCAACAAAGAATATCTCGATACACTCATCAAAGAACTCTTCCCTCTTCTCAAAAAAAACAATCTCTCCAACCGTATCGATATCTTTGTCGAACAAAACGCTTTCTCCGTTGAGGAAGCCAGATATTATCTTCAAACGGCCAAACAAATGGGATTTTCCATTTGCCTCCATGCTGATCAGTTTTCTCGGGGCGGAGCTCTTCTGGCAGCCGAACTAGGAGCCTTAAGCGCCGACCATTTAGAAGTTTCACAGCCTGAAGATTTTGCAGCTTTAGCGAAGGCTAACGTGATTCCCGTGGCCCTACCTGGTGCCTCTCTGGGTTTAGGATTGCCAATGCCGAAAGCTCGTCAAATGCTCGATGCCGGCCTTGCTCTCGCCATTGCATCGGATTGGAATCCCGGGTCGGCGCCTATGGGAAATTTGTTGGCTGAAGCCGCCATCCTCGGTGCTTCCCAAAAACTGACGATGGCGGAAACCCTTGCGGGGATAACGATACGGGCTGCCAGAGCCCTGGAATTGCAGGATCGCGGCAGCCTAGAGATTGGGAAAAGGGCTGATCTTGTCATTTTCCCCTGCACAGATTATCGGGAAATCCTTTACAATCAAGGTTCTCTCATGCCCTACTGTTTGGAGAAGCTATGCACCCACTCACTTCACCCATACTGATCGATAATTACCATCCTTCGCAATCCACCACCGCCATAGAAATTGCCCTCAAGGCAATTTCTGAAGAGGGAGATAAAGTTCCGCAGAAATCTTTCGAATGGGCGGCTAAATTTATTATTGAAAATTATGAACGTTTTACAAGTACGAATAAATCAAAAGAGGAGCAATTTAAGAAGCAACTTTTGGATTTGCGTACAAAGCTCGTTTCTCCCCATCCCAAGATCTTGCAAAACAATTTCACTTCTCAACTATTCTCACGACTATTTGTGCGCTGCTGTGCTGACCAAATTAAAATATATCTCAAATATTTCCATGGTATATTCTCCACAAAAATCGAACCCACAATTAACGAAGAAGTGCATCTTGCGGGAAGAGTGACCGACTTGAGTATCCCTTGCTACCATTTAGTGGATGACGAAACCAAAACTCTTATGCGAGAAGTTCTAAGTCTATTGGCGAACATCACTCCAGAGACACTCAAAAGTAAAAATAGGATGGCTGTTTACAAAATTGCCATATCTTGTTTTAAAGAATTGGATCCGGATAAGCAAGCGCCTCCGGAATATTTTCCTCCCGAAGATCCGAGGTCAGACGATGATCTTTCAGTTAGCGAATCAGAAAGCTTTGAGGAATCACAATCACCCTTACCCTCATCTCCTCTTCTACAACATAGCCGGCCCATTCCCATTTCAAAAAGAGCTCCATCTCATGCCCGTCGCAAAAGTTCTTTAGAAGAGAGTCCCGATATTGCAAGTCCCATGGATACATTTTTTTCATCCTCTAAAATCTTATCGGAGATAATTGCTGAAAGTCCCGGAAGTATCTCACCGGAGAATCAACAAAGTCGAATCGATCAATTTAGATCAATCAATGCGTTTGGAAGATCATTTCTCATTCACTATGGACCGCATATTGTCTCCGGCGTCAGTCTAGCGCTAGTGGAAACATTACGGAATCCCTTAAAAAATGAAGAATTTTACAATCTCCTCTTTTCGTTTATCAATCCGGAACTGGCCAAAAACCATGTAAGCTCCTTTACGGAACAACTTTTCTTGCACCTCAGAGAAGCCTTAAAAAAGCAAATGCCGGCTCTAATAAAGAGCATGACTATGTCAGTGGTTGATACACTGAAGGATGAAAAACTAGGACCGAAATTCGCCGTCTTAGGCCTTGATTACTTAACTCCTTTATGCTTCAAGAAATCAAACGATTCCCCTGATTTCAAAAAGCAGCTTATCCTTCACATTCTTTCCAGTATTAAAGAGTTCCTTACTGATCTCAATTCCTGCCTTGTGGAAGTCTATAAGAACGATAAGCCACAGGAGAATATAAAAGATGAAGAGACTATCTTGATTCATTTGATAAACAGAAAGCTTAAAAGCAAGGGTATGCGTATTATAGTTCCTGATCACCAAAATGCTGCAGAAATCCGCAAAAATATTCGCGGAGAAATTGAGGATATCTTGAACTTATGGTTTGATTCCCAATCCGCCGAAAAAGACCCAAAGCGCCAACTCATGATATTTCTCTTGAATTCCTACCTTTCTAAGATGATCGATCGGGTACTTTCCCCTGATACGCTGTGCATTCTCATTAACCGTCTTCTCGATACCCCTTTAACGTTCGATAATTCGGCGCTAAAAACCACATCTACAACCGCCAAAAGTCCAGATCTTCTTGATAAGAAGTACACTAAAAACTTGTCTACTCTTCTTCACGACTTATTTTTTGAAATTATCAAAATGGGAGAAACTTCCTCCATATTGACTTCGATCATCGAGTTTCTTGAACCTATCGTAAAATCTAAAATGAAAGACGCCGCTAAAGAAGCCCACAAAAATATCGACGAAGCAGTCAAAAAGGAGTTCATCAATGACACGATTATCGGACCTATCATTTTTCTCGACCAATTTTTATATGATAAAGCAAAAGAAGAAAGTTCGGCCGACATGTTTACCAGAAAACCTTCATTGACCAAATTTGCTTCGATGACCCCGCCTGAATTCAAAGAAATTCGTCAAAGAGTAGACAAAGACATTAAAAGAAGACCTTCTGAGAAAGTGCGTGAATTGATTGACAATAACCTCTCGTTTCCCTTACGTATGGGATTGAAAGCTTTAAATATTGAAAAATTTTGCCAAAATTTGACTGAGAGGCTGTACCGCTTATCCCAGCAAGAACTGCTGATGAAAATATTGTTAAGCTACATCAAAAAAGGTCTCATAAAAGCGCTAACGTAAGAGAAGAATCATGGCTTATCGCCCTCCATCCAAAGAGTTCTGGAAAGGTCGCGTCGATGGCCCTCATGCCAACCGCATCCATGAGGCCGTCCAGCTTATCGACATGCAAAATATTTCCCAGGAACCATTCCCCGGGACTTTAGCTTTCGGTTTCATTGGCTTTGCCTGTGACGAAGGGGTCAAACGCAACCAGGGCAATACCGGAGCTTCCCACGGTCCTGAAGCCATACGCAAAGCGCTCGCAAAATTACCTCTTCCCCATACGTCAGCACACTATTTTGATTTCGGAGATATTACATGTGAAAACAACGACTTGGAAGCTGCCCAAGCAGAACTTGCTGCCGCAGTTACCTTCTTGCATGGCAAAGGGATCAAACCTTTGGTTCTTGGCGGGGGCCATGAAGTGGCTTGGGGGCATTATCAAGGGATCGCAGCCACACATCAAGACAAAGATATTTCAATCATCAATTTCGATGCTCATTTTGATTTGCGCCCACTTCTAGATGGAGATAAAGGGACATCAGGCACATCCTTCTTGCAAATGGCGAAGCAGGCGGAACGAAGAGGAAAACCGTTTCATTACACCTGTTTTGGAATTCAAGAGACAGGTAATACTCTGAATTTGTTTGATGCTGCCGCGCAATTAAAAGTGAAATATGTTACGGCTGATGTATTTCATTTGGGAGAAACTGAGCCAGCCTTGGAGTTGTTGGATGATGTGCTGAGCCAAGCTGATATTGTTTATGCGACGATCTGTTTGGATGTATTTGCGGCGCCGTTTGCTCCGGGGGTGAGTGCACCGCAGCCTTTAGGATTATTGCCATGGCATGTGATACCGTTGTTGGAACGGTTGGCAGCATCGGGCAAGGTGGCGGGGTTAGATATTGCGGAGTTGTGTCCGGCGCGGGATAGAGAGGGAGTTACGGCGCAGTTAGCGGCGAGTTTGTTATTCCAATTTATGAGTAAGAGCGTGTGAATTCAGAACCCCTTCCCGTGCCCGTGCCCGTGCCCGATTTTAAAAGGACTTTTGACCATTTTCTTCATCACTCTACAAAATCGGGCACGGGCACGGGCACGGGAAGGGGAAGGGGAAGGGGGAAGGACACGTTACACTTCATTTCACGACTAAGCTCAACAACTTATTCGGAACAAACACCACCTTATCTATCGTGCAACCAACCAAATACTTCGCTATATTCGGATTCTTCTTCGCCAAATCAATGATCACCGCCTCCGATTGATCCTTCGGCAACTCAAACTTGCCCCTTACCTTACCATTCACTTGCACAACATACACGGCTGTTTCTTCTTGCAAATATTTCTCGTCCACCTTCGTATAAGGAGCATAGGACAGCGATTCCTTGCATCCCAATTTCTCCCACACCTCCTCAGCTAAATGCGGAGCAAATGGCTGCAAACATTGCGTCGCCATTTTCACTACCGATTTCGGATACAATGGCAGCTTACTAAATTCATTCATGAACTCCATCATCTTCGCGATCGCAGTGTTGAATTGCAAAGCTTCAATATCCTTTGTCACTCCATCCACCAGGCGATGCCCCAATTTCAATGCTTCAGGCGAATCCACATCTGACAACTTTTGCGAAACAACTAAATCGTAAAACCGTGTCAGGAATCGTCTGCAACCATTCACGGCATCTGTATTCCAGATCTTTTCCTTTTCTAGCGGACCCATAAACATCTCATACATACGCAAGGAGTCAGCTCCGAATTCCTCGATCACTTCGTCCGGGGTCACCCCATTCAGCTTTGATTTCGACATTTTATCAATCTGACTGCGCAGCTCTTCGTTTGTAGTATCCCGGCTGAAAAACTTTCCATTTTTCTCCACAACAGCTTCTGGATCCACATAGACACCTGTAGCCCTTTGGTAGGAGCGGCTCAGGATCATTCCCTGGTTGCGCAACGTCTGAAATGGTTCTAACGTGCTCACATAACCACAATCATAGAGGACTTTATGCCAAAAGCGCGAATACATCAAATGCAGAACAGCGTGCTCGACACCTCCCACATATAAATCTACAGGCATCCAATACTTCTCTATCTCTTTGTCCCAAGCGGCTTGATCATTTCTCGGATCGCAAAAGCGCAGGTAATACCAGCAGGATCCCGCCCATTGGGGCATGGTATTGGTTTCTCGCATGGCTCTTTTTCCGGTTTTTGCATCTGTAATCTCCACCCATTTGGTGACTTTCGCTAACGGACTTTTCCCATCTCCGCTCGGCTTATAGTCGGTGACTTCCGGAGGACACAGAGGCAGTTCATCCAATCCTAACACTCGCCTAGAGCCATCTGCAAAATGCAGTATCGGGAATGGTTCACCCCAATATCTCTGCCTGGAAAATAGCCAATCACGCAATTTGTAGTTAACCGTTCCTTTTCCAAGACCCTTTTTCTCCAGCCAATCCACAACGGTTTTCTTGGCTTTTGCATAATCCTTCATCCCATTCAAGGAAATTTCCGTACCAGCGCAATTTATGTAGGTCCCTTCACCGGTCCAGCACATTTTGCCAGCTTTCACAAGCGTGCGGCATTCTTGCTTATCCATTCCTTGAGGAATCAGGTCTGCAAATGTTTCCACATCCGGATCGAACAAAGGGATCACCGGCAAATCGAATGCTTTCGCAAAGTCGAAATCTCGCTCATCGTGGCAGGGCACCGACATGATCGCTCCGGTTCCGTAACTGATCAGCACATAGTCGGCTATCCAGATCGGGATCTCCTTGCCATTGATGGGATTAATCGCATATCCGCCCGTGAAGACTCCGGTTTTCTCCTTATTCAAATCTGTACGGTCCAAATCGCTCTTTCCACCGGCTGTTTTTTTATACTGTTCGACAAAAGCCTTTTGCTTTGGTGTCGTCACTTTTTCCACTAAGGGATGTTCAGGTGAGAGGACAACAAAGGTTGCACCGAATAATGTGTCAGGCCTCGTTGTGAAAACCGAAATCTTTTCGTCCAATTCTTTGACGTCAAAATCGATCTGGGCGCCTTCGCTGCGTCCAATCCAATTGATTTGAAGCTTTTTCAAACTGTCAGGCCAGTCAACCAAATCGAGATCTTTGATCAACTGTTCGGCATAGGCAGTAATTTTAAGGACCCACTGCCGCAGCGGCCGCCGCTCTACCGGATGCCCCCCTTCTTTGGAACGTCCATTTTCGACTTCTTCATTGGCTAAAACTGTTCCTAAGGCAGGACAATAGTTCACGAACATTTCCGCTTCGTAAGCCAGTCCTTTTTCATAGAGCTTCGTGAAAATCCATTGCGTCCATTTGTAGTAATTCGGATCGCTTGTAGCAAATTCACGGTCCCAATCATAGCTGAAACCCAATGCTTTGAGCTGACGGCGGAAGGTGTCGATATTTTGCTTTGTAGTTACAGACGGATGGGTTCCGGTACGAACAGCATACTGCTCTGCAGGTAGGCCGAAACTGTCCCATCCCATCGGATGCAAGACATTAAATCCTTTTTGACGCTTATAGCGGGCCATAATGTCTGTAGCGGTATAACCCTCAACGTGACCGACGTGAAGACCGGAACCGGATGGATAGGGAAACATGTCCAGGACATAGTATTTAGGTTTATCCGCACTGGCGACCGATTTAAATGTTTTATTCTCGAGCCAAAATTTTTGCCACTTGGCTTCTATTTTCTTATGATCGTATTTCATCCTGCTCCCTATGTTGGAAAATCAGCTATTATTTTTATATAAATGATAGTGGAAAATATGTTAAAATGACAATTTAAAGTTGCAAGTGAAAAAAAATGAATATGCTGCTTCAGCCTTGATCACTTGCGAATGGTATAAACCTGGATTACTACATATTATGGCTAAAAAAAAGAATATAAATAATAACGCTGCTTTACCTCCCGAACCGGCACAACAACAACCTCCCACGAAGCTTTTCACTAACCTCATTGGAGTCGTCCGCCAACTTGTTTCCGGGAAAAACTATCGTCCTCTTTCGTTACAGGAATTAATGCAAAAGTTGCATATGCCTTCCCAACACATCGAGGTCTTCGCTGAAGTTTTGCAATCTTTAATCAAAGAAAATGTGATCACTTTATCTAATGGACGATACACTTTCCAAGACAAAAGCGCCGAAGTTGTAATCGGTATCGTCCGGATGCATCCTCGAGGTTTCGGCTTCGTCAAAGTTAATGACTCCAAGCTTTATCCTGAAGACATTTTTATCCCCAAACATCTCACCATGAACGCTGTTGATGGCGATACAGTCGAAGTCGTAGTCAATACCGAGGTCTTCTCAGAAAAAGGGCCTGAAGGTAAAATCGCTGCCATTCTCTCAAGAAGCCGCACTCACATCGCAGGTGTCGTCAGCACTGTCTCTCTCTACGGCGAAGTCCTTGTTTACGCTCCTCTTCTGGGAGTCTCCCAACGCATCGTCGTTGAATCCAACGGCGAACAGGACCTCAACGTCGGAGACCGCATCGTCATGGAGGTCATCGACTGGGGTTCCAAAGAAACCGAAACAGTATGCCGTTTTTCCCACCATATCGGCCACATCAGCGACCCATCCTGTGATATTCCGGCCGCTATCGAGGAATTTGAACTGCGTGCCGACTTCCCATCAAAAGCTGTAAAAGAGGCGCAATCCCTTGGAGCCCAAGTTTCCCGCGCAGATATCGCTCAGCGAGAAGATATCCGCGACTGGGAGTGCGTGACGATCGACCCTGACACCGCCAAAGATTTCGATGATGCGCTCACGCTAACCAAAGACGATCGTGGACATTATCACCTCGGAGTTCATATCGCTGACGTCTCCCATTACGTTCAAGCCGGGACAGCTCTGGACGAGGAAGCGCGGATACGTTGCAATTCAACTTACTTTCCCGGATTTTGCCTTCCCATGTTACCCTCGGAGCTCTCTGAGAATTTATGCAGCTTGAAGGAAGGGGTCAATCGCTTAACCGTCTCAGTCTTCATGCATTTTAATGCACAAGGGAATCTTCTTAATAACAGAATCAGCCGCACAGTCATCAAGAGCGCCAAAAGATTTACCTACCGTGAAGCAAAAGAAGTTCTAGACGGCAAGAAAAAGAGTAAACATGTCAACCTGCTTAACTTAATGGTTGAGCTATGCCAAACCCTTAAAGTAAAACGATACGAGCGCGGCAGCATTGAATTTGCATTGCCGGAACTTGTTGTGATTGTTGATGCTAATGGCGTACCTGTAAAGACTGATTATATCGCCTATGATGTCACCCACCAAATGGTTGAAGAGTTCATGCTCAAGGCGAATGAGATTGTCGCCCTTCACCTTAGTAATCAAGGCAAAGGGGTAGCATATCGCATCCACGATGAACCATCCGAAGAGAATATGAAAGACTTTTCGATGTTGGCGAATGCCTTCGGTTTCGACTTATCTGAAAAGCCGACTGCCAGACAGCTGCAAGAACTCTTTGATGAAGCTCTGCAAACTCCGTATGGCCAATACTTGGCTACAAGCTACATACGCAGAATGCGCCAAGCCATGTATTCTCCGGAAAATATTGGACACTACGGTCTTGGCCTTACTCACTACTGCCACTTCACCAGTCCTATCCGACGTTATGTAGACTTGGTAGTCCATCGCTCCCTTTTCGCTGCACCTGAAGAAGCCGATGATCTTGATCGGGTAACGTTTGAATGCTCCGAACAGGAAAGGATCAGCGCCAAAGCTGAAAATCGCGTTGTGCTTCTGAAGAAATTGAGGCTTCTTGATAAAATCAACCGAGAAACTCCAAGCAAGCAATATGAAGCCGTCGTAACCAACGTAAAGATGTTCGGATTTTCGTTCGAAGTGTTGGATTTTCTTCTCGATGGCTTCCTGCACGTCTCAGAGTTGGACCAAGATTATTTTATTTATGATGAAAACAATGTAAGGTTGCGTGGACGGCACACAGGCAAAGTGTATTCCTCTGGTGAAAGGATCACTCTCATGTTAAAAGAAGTGGATTTCATACTTCTGGACAGCAAGTGGAATCTGGTTTCCGAGTATGATTCGAGCAGCGGGCACAGAGACTCCAGGGGTGGCTTTAGGGATAGGGATAGACGTGCCAAGCCGAAGGAATTTGAAACCAAGAAGAAAACAAGAGCAAAGCCAGCGGGTCCGTCTGCAAAGAAATCTAAGCCATCGAAAAAAGCAAAAAAAACCGTGAAAAAAGCTGGCGTTACGCGTAAACCGGCAAAAAAACAACAAAAAAGAAAATAGAATTCAGAATTCCATCGATTTGTTTAATGCCTTTTGATGCCACGGTTGAATTTATTTTTTACCACAGAGGCACAGAGACACAGAGAGAAGCACGGAGAAAAGTAAATCGTAGCCGAATTGCCTCCGATAATTTTGCGTATAATTTTTTTCATCCCTCTGTGCCTTTCTCTGTGTCTCTGTGCCTCTGTGGTAAAAAATAAATTTAGATTGTGGCTATATTCTATATTCTAGATTCTGTATTCTGAATTCTAAAGGCAAGGAATGAAAAAGCACTTTATCACCGGAATAGTCATACTCCTCCCCCTCACTCTCACCATCTGGTTCGTTTCATTCATCTTTAATCTTTTAACAGGTCCTTTCATTGGAATCTCCCACACCATCCTTGATCACTTCGGCCTCTTAGATACCGGCTTCCTATTCTTAAGCGCTAACGAAGTACAGGAAATTGTCAGCAAAATTTTCATCATTATCTTCCTCTTCTTCTTTACCGTTCTCCTCGGCATTCTTGGTCGTTGGGTGTTCATTCGATTCATCTTCAAAATTTGGGACTATATCCTGCATCGAATCCCCTTCGTACGCTCTATCTATAAAACCTGTCAGGATGTGATCTCAACTCTTTTTGCCAGCAAAGCCGACGCTTTTCAACAAGTAGTGTTAGCTCCGTTTCCCAATTCCGATACTCTCACTTTGGGATTCGTGACGAGACAGAACCTCACGAATACAAAAAATCCTGAATCCAAAAATATTACAGCTGTATTTGTTCCGACAACACCAAACCCGACGTCAGGATTTCTCATGCTCTATGATGAAGGAGATTTAACTTACTTAGATATGAAAGTCGAAGATGCCTTTAAATATATTATCTCTTGCGGTGTCATTTTAACTCCTCTTAAAGCCATCACAAAGGAAGAAGCACAACAGATTAGTCAAAATCGAGACAAGAGAGAAAATAACAAACCCTCGGAACCCTGACAAGATAGATTCCAATGAAAAAAAACTTCTTTGCAGGCCTAGCCATCCTTCTCCCAGTAGCACTAACATTCATGATCTTGTCGTTCCTCGTCAACATTCTGACAGCCCCTTTCCTTGAAGGCGTACAAGCGATATTCAATCAGCATCTTGCTCCGATTGTCGTTAAACTGCTGATCCTTGCTTTTCTCGCCGGATTCATTTTGCTGGTCGGAGTCCTCGGCCGTTCCTTCTTTTCGGACTATTTCTTTACGCACATCGATGCAGTGGTTCATCGAATTCCGATCATCAGCACTATTTATAAGGCAATTACAGAGGTTGTCCACACTTTATTTGACGATGAGAATACCGGTTTTACGAGTGTTGTGCTTGCTCCATATCCGAGCAACCAAACTATGAGCATCGGATTTGTCACTCGGGAAAGCCTGCCGCAGGAAACGGATCCACAGTATGTAAATTTGGTTTCGGTGTTTGTGCCGGCAGCCCTTAATCCATCTATCGGGTTCATGCTCTTTTACCCAAAGGAGGACCTGATTTATTTAGATATAAACAAAGAAGATGCAATAAAATTGATTGTTTCCTGCGGAGTGATGTTGTCGGATTTTAAAACCATGTCGCCGCCACCATCAGACAAAAATGATCAGGGCACAGAAAGCTAAAACGATTTTTGCGATCATTGCGAAGAATGGGGAAGGGTTCATTCTTTCTAGATCCCTTTATCCGTATTGTCCCCTTTTCTGAATTCTGAATTCTGTATTCTGAATTCCTCTGCTTCTAGGTTTATCGTATATCCGATATATTGTTATCAAAAAAAATGCTCACGACCTCCCATGTGGGGCAATATTCACGGATTTTTGGCACAAAATGCATATCGTTATCGATAGCCCCCCATAGATAAACATGGGTAAAATAATCCAGCATTTTTTTAATCCCCTTCCGTGATATGATCATCGAATATGTCCCGTACCGCTGCCTAATTCGCAAAATATCGTCTGCGACCTGATTTCGATACCTATAATAATCATGTGGATAATGTTTTTGATCAGGTCTACAAACAATATTTCCTGAATATAAATATTCGCCTTTACTGTTTTTAGTATTCAGGTCAGTAAAAAAAACATCCCAATCGGGGTCTATTTCGTTCAATTTTTCTATAAAATACGGAATCAATTCCACGCTATCCTCAAACGCAATATCATCTTCACAGTCCCAAATGACATCAAATCCCCTTTCATAAGCATCTTGCAAGACCGAAACATGACTCAAAAGGCACCCTGCCTCCCCGGGTCGAAAAGTAATAGGATATGTACCGGCAAGCTCTTGCATATTCTCTGTAGTAAGTTCCCATCCCTTAACGCCGCTTACGCGATTGGCTCTAAGATTCCTTTCAGCAAAAATCGACTGCATTCTCTCCCATTTCTCGGGTCTCTTATCGAGGTTGATCACATAAATACAATCAACGAGATCAAGACCGGTGTAATACTCAGTCACTTCGATCTTTGTCAAATATTTAGCCACAGGTGTTTCGTAAGGGTATATATAGGCATGAAGTTCAAATGACAAAAAATGGAAAAGGGTACTTAACAAAAGAACTGAAATCTGAATCATACTGTCATGACGTTTTACATATTAAATGGAATATGGCGCATTTTTAGAAAAAGTTCAAATTTTTTCTTGAGTGGTTTACATACAAATCTTCTTCGTCATAACCACATTTCCTTCATATTTTTACTTAAAAGTGCTATTTTAGAGTACATGGAACATTTACCCAACCCCGATATCTTTTCTCTCTGGCTGATACAATATGGTTCCCTTGCCCTGTTCTTTCTATTGGCCCTAGGAATCATTGCGTTGCCAATCCCGGAGGAAACGTTAATGGTTATTTCCGGCGTATTGATGTACAATGGCTACCTGCGTATTTCCCCTACTATACTTGCTGCTTTTGCAGGCAGCATTACTGGCATCACAGTGAGCTACATTGTCGGTAAAACTGCCGGGCACTTTTTTCTCTACCGATATGCCCCTTACTTTGGTGTCAAAGAACACCATCTACAAAAAGCACATGATTGGTTTGAACGGTTTGGCACTTGGGCTCTTTTCATCGGATATTTCATACCTGGAGTACGTCATTTTACCGGATTTATCGCGGGGACGACAGATCTTAAATATCCACGTTTTGCCCTATTTGCCTATTGTGGAGCCATTGTGTGGGCATCGACCTTTCTAGCCATTGGATATATATTTGGCGATTACTTTTTGGCTATGATGGAAAAAATCGAAATTCGAGTTGATGATATACTTACAATACTACTAATAGCAGCCGGCTGTTTTGCTCTCTACTACTTGGCCAAGCGACTCAAGTAGTACATTACCGCGTATTCTGTTGAAATACGGCACGCTTACAGCGTGCGATGCCGTTCTGGGTAGTACCTAGGCTCGGCGCCCCTTCAGGGCTTGAGCCTAGGCTAACATACAAAAGGCTTTCAGCCTTAAGGGAAAACTTTTATCATGCAACAGAAATCATGCGCAACCGAATGTTCCCAAAATCAATTCAAGACACCCGAAAGTTATGCCCAAGGCTGAAAGCCTTTTGTATGTAAGCCTAGGCTCAAGCCCTGAAGGGGCGCCGAGCCTAGGTACTATCCAGAACGGCATCGCACGCTGTAAGCGTGCCGTATCCCAAGGTCCCCAAAATAATTTTTCAGCCCACACACGACCCCTGACTCCTATTTTTCTCCGAGACGCAAAATAATTGCCGTATACACTAGAGCTCCTAATACAAAAAATCCATACCCCACAGCCTCTCGCTTGGGCAACTCATAATGTAAAACATTCAGTATCACTCCGCCCGCAAGAAATGAAACGGCAACAGCCATGAATGAATCTGGTATTTGCGTTATGCGTCCCACAATATATCCTGCAAATAAAAAAATAACCAGCCACCAACTTGCCTTTATTTTATAAAAAGACCGATCCCGGATGTCAACGTTGTGGTCATTAACAAAGTAATGCATCCCCATGGCTATGGTGAATAATGCCAAGGGCTGAATTTCCGGATTAGTGCTATCCGATAAACTGGCTCCAACAAAAAGGTTAAAGAGAAGATATCCTCCCAAGGTAACCATGAAATTTTCATTCCGGCCTAACGATCTGAGTTGCAATCCATAAAAGAATAGGACTCCGAGCAACGCAATAACATAGGCATGTTTGTCGAGATAGGGAATAAGATCTCCAAACGTACGTTTTAACACAGGCTGTCCTTTTTCAAGGGCCGGTAAAAGGTCCACAAACACATAAGCAAATGAAATGCCGGCAGCAGCAGATAGGAACTTGCCGTGCCAAATCCAACCGGTCAGCTTTGGCCGGTTGGCGAAAAGATGGATCGCCGCCAACACTAGCAGCGACAGAAGTCCCGGATTTATACTCATGCTTATATTCATTAACCAAATCCTCAATTATCACACCAGGGAATAAAGATTTTCTAAAATATTTCTTTTACGCAAATCATCACTATGGTATTTGTCCCATTAGCACTCAAACAGGAGGACCTGCATATGCCATTAAAAAAAGGAACAAGCAGAAAGATCATCGGTGAAAACATTAAAGAAGAAGAAAAGACTCACCCTAGAAAGCAATCTATTGCCATAGCATTAAACGAAGCAAGAAAGTCAGGAGCCAAAATTCCTTACAAAAGATCAAAATAACAAAGAACCAATATGGAGCCCAAATGGATATTAACCCCCTATTTAACCCAATCATTGCGTTGATTGCCGGTATACTAATCCTGGTTTTCCCTTCCCTCTTAAACTTTGTTGTGGCCATTTATCTGATCATCATCGGACTCATGGGCTTACTAGGAAAGAGATAACAGCGGAACATAGGAGAACACACAATGATGGCTGCACTTTACGCCCTATTTACTATCGACATTCTTTTTGTCATCGGCGGATTTCGTAAAACGGCAATTGCATTTACCATTCTTGGGCTCTTTTTCGCAGCCCTAATGTTTTGGCATCATGCCACAGATATATTGCAAATTAACTGGTGAGGAACGATCTATGGTTAAATGGGAACGCGATCTTAACGCGTTAATTATCATTATTATAAGCGGAATTCTCTTGAGTGCCTTCGGAGTACAACTTTTCCTGCATGAGCAACCCTGTCCTTTATGTTTATTACAAAGGATAGGCATGATAGGAGTAGCTGCATCACTGCTGATGAATGTTGTATACGGCGTGCATGCATCTCATTATGGCCTTGCCTTGCTGAGTAGTTTGTTTGGGGGCTTTGTGGCTTTGCGACAAATATCGTTGCATGTATGTCCCGGTTTTTCGAAATTTGGGCTGCCGGTGTTGGGTTTAAGTCTTTACACATGGTCATTTATTGTATTTGCTTGTGTTGTATTGGCGGTGGCGTTGCTATTGTTTTTATACGATCCCAAAGAAAGCCAGGAACCTCGTCTTCCTATTGGTTTATTGGGCAAGGTAGCTATTGGCCTTATCGTTATAATTGCTGCAGCCAATATACTGACGACCTATCTGCAGTGCGGATTCGGGCCCTGCGTGGATTGAAGGCCGCTCTTGCCACTTAAATTGCAGGAATATAATTCATAGCCCCATGATAAGTCTTGGAGATGTATCTCATCGCCACAATTTAAGAATTTAAGACAAATTATCCATTTTTTGAAGTTTATAAAAGCCGCTATAATACTATCTGCGCGCCTCGCTGTTCTAGCGTATTGATAATCGCTTCGATTTCGGGTGGCAGGGGGGCGGCCAGCAGATTGTCTTCAAGGTAAAGATGTTTCAGTGAGGCAAGCTTGCCGATTTCAGGCGGGAGGGTGGCCAGCTGATTGCCTGAAAGGGCAAGCTTTTTTAATGCGGTAAGCGCGCCGATTTCAGGCGGGAGGGCGGCCAGCTTATTGACTTCAAGGGTAAGCTCTCGCAGTTTCGCAAGCGTGCCGATTTGAGGCGGCAGGGCAGCCAGCTGATTGCCTTTAAGGAAAAGCATATCTAGTTTGACAAGCGCGCCGATTTCTGGCGGGAGGGCGGCCAGCTGATTGCCTTTAAGGTCAAGCGTTTTCAGCTCGGCAAGCGCGCCGATTTCAGGCGGTAGAGCGGCAAGCTTATTGTCTCCAAGGTCAAGCAATTGCAGTTTGGCAAGCTTACCGATTTCGGGCAGGAGGGCGGCCAGCTGATTGCCTTCAAGGAAAAGATGTTGCAGTTTGGCAAGCTTGCCGATTTCGGGCGGGAGGGCGGCTAGCTGATTGCCTGAAAGGTTAAGCCATTCCAGTTTGGAAAGCTTCCCGATTTCGGGAGAGAGGGCGGCTAGCTGATTGCGTGGAAGGAAAAGCGTATCCAGTGCGGCAAGCGCGCCGAATTCGGGCGGGAGGGTGGCCAGCTGATTGTCTGAAAGGTCAAGCCATTCCAGTTTGGCAAGTTTGCCGATTTCAGGCGGGAGCGAGACCAGCTGATTGCCTTGGAGGTAAAGCTGTTTCAGTGCGACAAGTGCGCCGCTTTCAGGCGGGAGAAAGGCCAGCTGTTTGACTGAAAGGTCAAGCGTTTCCAGTTCTGCGAGCGCAGTTTTGTTAGCCTTGAACCATTGGGAAAACTCTGCTGCTTTTTCCACCATTTTTCCAAGGGTATTACATTCTTCTATAACAGGCCCAGTTGTAACATTGATCGCTTTTGCTAAGGCTTGCCAAAATTTTACTTTGTCGCGCGCAGATCGCCATTCTATCAATTGAAGCATCTCCTCTGGGGTAGGACTACTCTTCTTTAATAATTCTATTACATCTGAACTTGCTTCCGGAAGATCTTCTATGCTACCGGCAACTAGATTAGTAATTAACCCAATAATTTCTCCCGGGAATATCCCTCCATCTTTGTCTACTCCTCCACCCTTACCAAATGGGCTTACGAACAAGCCTCCTTTTCCAACCTGTTCTGGGTGGAATTTCTGATAAATTGCAATTGATACGCTAGAAATTCTAGAATCGGTCGGAATACTTCCTTTATTTTCTTTTTTTTCCAGCTCAATTTTTTGCTTGTAGTCTGTTATTTTTTGGGTAATTTTATCAATTTTATCTTTGGGGAAGTTTTCCATTTTTTTATCAGTGACACTTATATCAAGAGGTTGTTCTACAACAAAACCTTGCCCCACTCTTTTAGTTGCAATATATTCCGCTATTTTTTCGCATGTTCGCCTTTCTTCTGGATCCAAACTTGTAAAAAAGTTTTGATCACAAGAAACTAACGATTGATATGTATTAAATACTATTTGGAAATCAGGGTTAACCATAACATACTCCATTTTTTTATTTGTTAAAAAATGATAAAAAGTTAGTGACGGTCTAGATTTATAATAACATTATTAACAATTAATTTGGTATTGCGTTGTTTAAGTGCTAAGGAATATGGAGTATCTCAAACCACATTATAATTCCTTGCTCCTCGACTCTGGCCTATAAATTGCATAATCCCCTCTAGCTGACCAAAATAAGGAGGCTAGATATGAAAAGGATTGCAATCATAGGCGCAGGCTTCCGAGGCATTGGATGCCTCCGAGTTTTACTCCAACATGGATATCAGGTTGATGTCTATGAAAAAAATAACGACGTAGGAGGTGTCTGGCACCCTTCTAACAACTATCAAGGACTTAAGATACATACTCCCGCAAAGCTTAATCAATTCTTCGACTTTCCCTACCCGGATAACATTGACCTCTCTGAAAGACTGGGATCGAAGCAAATATTCGAATATATCAAATCTTTCTGCATAGCCAAGGATCTCTATTCTCATATCACTTTTAATACTCAAGTACATAAAATTCAATATAATACACAATCGAAAACATCTACCCTACTTCTAAGCACCAATAACGGCAGAGAATACGTCACGAACAAATATGATTTTATCATTAACACCAATGGATTCTGCGACAAACACATACCGGAATTCAAGGGAGCCGAGAAATTCAACGGAGAAATCATCCATTCTTTCGATGCGACAGAAGAAGAAATTAAATCGATCATATCTTCAAATAAAAAAGTAACAGTTGTAGGAGCCGGAAAAACCTCAACTGACTTAGTTTCAACCTTTAGCAAATATAATTATAAGCTTACCTGGCTATACAGAAAAGCCTATTGGTTTTTACGTTTTAGTCCCCTGCAAAACGCTATTAAAAACGGCAGCTCTGGCGATAGTGGATTTTCCATCTACAAAATGCTAATGCTATTAGGCTTCCTCATTTCCTCCCATTTTCCAAATCTTGGATGCTGGTTATGGAAAATGACTGACGTAATCGATACTTACGGGGAAAGACATTCAGACTTTAAAAAATTCCATGTTGCCTTAATAGATGATTCTGAGTTTAAAACACTGAAGGAAAGCAATAAATTATATGGAGTTATCGGTGAAATCGATCGTTTTGATAAAAATGGATATTACCTAAAAAATAAGCGCTTTATCGAATCAGATGTTGTTATCTGCTGCACAGGATCTTCCGGTACTAAATCCTTAGTAAATATAGAAATTGACGGAGAAAAATTAAATTTAAACAATGTCTACAAAAGTTATCGTGCAAGTGTAATACCTCAAGTCCCCAACCTCATTTTTACAGCCTATCACCATTTTGTTATGGGTTTAGGAGATGGGGAGCTTCAAGCGCAATGGATCATGAACTATATGGAGTCTAATTATAATGAAGCATATCTAAGAAAAAATGCTTTAACCTATGACTACCCTTTCTTCACAAAGCTGATCCTTTTTGATGCCAGCGAGTATTACTTTCCAAGCTTCATGAAAATGCAGTTTGATTTTATCAAGAATCATGAAATGGGCTCAATGGAATATGTAAAGTTTATATATAACTTTTTCTTCAAACCCGGTCGATTGGAGCCTCTAAAAATGAACTTCTCTACTCACGTACAAGAACATGAAATCCGTACAGCCCCTATAGAACACGCGTAACGAAACGTGTAACTAGCAACGTGGAGGAATTCAGAATACAGAATTCAGAAGTCAGAAGAAGAGATAAATGGACTTAAGTCAATTCCATCTCTTTCGTCCCTTCTTCTGAATTCTGAATTCTGTATTTTGTATTCTTTCATAGTTTTTGGGCATTTTATCTTGCGAGAATTCAAAAAAAGCCTTAATTTGTGACTTTTATTGAAGAATTGGCGGCTGGCCCTTATAGTCCGGAGCGCCGGCGGAGGACGTCTGAAACGAGCCCATAGCGACCGGAGGGCAATGGCATTCGGTTAATACAACTTCCTCAGCCTGAAAGGCTGGTTTATAATAGCCTAGGGCAACGCCCTAGGTAGCTTATACATGACATTCCAGGCTGAAGGCCTGCTGTATAATGAACTATTGCTTTTGGGATCCTTCTCCAATTGTATACAGCAGGGCCTTCAGCCTGCAATGTCATGTATAAGCTACCTAGGGCGTTGCCCTAGGCTATTATAAACCAGCCTTTCAGGCTGAGGGTGTTGTATTAACCGAATGCCATTGAACGGAGGGAGCTATGGGCTCGTTTCAGACGTCCTCCGCTGGCGCTCCGGACTATTCAAAAAGTCAATCGCTCTCCGCTGTCGCTCCGGACTATGTACCGGAGGGAGTTTGCCCTCAATTCTTCACAAGAACCAAATGAATCATCCACTGTTGAAATTCCGGAGATATCCATCATGAACAACAAAGAAAAAGATCATGTACCAGAAGAATTTACCGCAGACTCTTGGCGCGTATTCCGCATTATCTCCGAATTTGTCGATGGCTTTGAAACCATGACCAATATTGGGCCTTCGGTTTCCATCTTTGGATCAGCTCGATTGAAGCCCGCCAGCCCATTCTACAACCTGGGAATAGATGTAGCGCAGCATATTGCTAAGAAAGGTTTTGCTATTATCACCGGAGGTGGCCCAGGGATCATGGAAGCGGCTAATAAAGGAGCGCAGGCTGTCAATGGAGCCTCCTGTGGACTTAGCATTGATTTGCCAACCGAAGATAAACCCAACTCCTTTATCGATCAAAAATACAATCTTCATTTCCGCTATTTCTTTATCCGCAAGGTAATGTTCATCCGGTATGCACAAGGTTATGTATTTTTACCCGGAGGATATGGGACTTTGGATGAGCTATTCGAAGCTTTAACGCTCATTCAAACAAAGAAAATCCATTATTTCCCCATCTATTTGATGGGTAAAGCGTACTGGAGTGGTTTGATAGATTGGATGGGCGATACTATGTTGGGGCATGGATGCATCTCTGAGGTGGATTTAAAAATGATCCAAATTACGGATGATCCGGAAGAGGTTGCAAACGGTATTGAGAGGCACTATCAGCGCGACCGGGCCGAACGCAACTTCTGAGAAATCACGATCCCTTACATCGCATCCCAATCACTCTGAGAACTCTTTCTCGCAGATGGGCGCCTAACAACATTAGTCAAATAGTATAGATAGCTTTTCAAAAAACTCTCTGATTTGTCCCTATTCAACCAAATAAGTCTATTATAGCTAAGGTTGTAAGCTGTTTTACGTGATATTGGTATAATGGTCTGTGTAATTTTTTCCAATTTCCCATTAATTTTAACTTCTCTTGTTACTTTATAGCCTCTCAGGATGGTTCTTAAAGCTCCAAAATTTCCTGTTCGCCATATTAACATAGAATAGCACAGAGCAGTTCCAACTCCAATCATGGCTGCTGCTGAACATGTATTTACATTCATAATCATCTCTTTATATTAAAGAATGGGCCCCAAAGAGCCCATTCTGAATTCTGTATTCTGAATTCCTTTGCTTTCATTTAATAGATGCATTTTCCGCGAACATACTCATTGGTATTCACGTTAATCAATATGTTAGGATTGACTGAAAACCACCCATCGTTGATTCCAATGATAATCATATCATTCACCAACCAATCATCCACATCATCAAAAGCGGAAATCGACCATATCGATCCATCTTCGAGACACACCCTTTCATTGAGATAATCAATTGCAGCTATCCAATGAGAATAAATACCATTATAACGCGGCTGCTGTACAAGGTTTACATTGATTCGTGCGCCCGTATCAGTATTGAACAAAACATAGTCATAACCGGAAAACCAACCCGGAGGCAGAATGATGATTGTGTCGGTGATCAGCCAATTTAAGGTTTTCATATAATCTGAAGGGCGGACACTCCAAATGGATTCGTCTTCAAGTTGAACGCCATCGCCAAAGGCAGTAACGAAAATGGGATGATGAATAGCCCCGCTGTGGCTTGTCACAAACTCTTGTTCTACTGTTGATTTTTTGACAACCTCTCCGGAAACAGGCTCTCGTTGTTCATGAGAGATAGTGATCGGTATAATTTGTGCAGGAGGCTCGCCCGTTTCCTCTTCTTCCTGAGCTTGAGTCATCCGTTGGTTTCTTAATTCCATTTTCCTTTCTTCGGAATGTTTTCTCGAACCGAGGATGTTTTCTTCCTGTAGATCTTCGACTCCAAATAATTGTGTAGAAGCCAAAATGAGACTGCAAATGCAAAAAACTGATGTACTGAAGAGAGATTTTTTCATTGTATACCTTGATTTGATATGGTTGTGAAAGGACATAGCCTTTCACAACCATGGTTTAAGTCGAATTTAATAGGCCAAGCAATTTCCGATTGCGTAATTGTTAACGTTAACATTTATCAAAATATTAGGTCTAATGCTAGATAAAATACCATCATTGATTCCGATGATGACCGTATCGCCGGCTAACCACTTCTTGGTGATATCATGGTCCAGGGGGGACATGCTCCAGATTGATCCATCTTCCAAGCAAATTTGATCATTATATTTATCAATTGCGATTATCCAATGCGAGAAGAATCCACCAATAACTGGACCTACAGCCAAGCCAGACTGAACTGAAGCTCCGGTTTGTTGATTTGTCAATACCATTGGATAAATTGAAAAAATATTCTTGTTTGGTGTGATGACAATATCATCTGTTGTCAACCAGTTTAATGTCAGGAAGCGATCGCCGGAGTAAATATTCCAAATGGAACCATCTTCGAGTTGTACTTCATCACCAAATACAGTCACGGCATAAGGTTTGTGAAAAGCGCCTGGATGGGATGTAAAATAAATATCTTTGTGGGAGGATTTTTTTACAATTTTGCTAACAGCATCGGAGCCATTTTGTTGGTTTTCTGCTTTTGCTTTTTGGCTGGCAGCGATCATGCTGTCAGAAGGGATGAGGGGCTTTTCTTCTCCTTCATTAATTTCTTGATCACAATTATTTTCAGCTCGTAGAGCTCTTTTTTCTAGCACTTTGAAATTATCAACTGCAGGGAAGGGACGCTCACCGACCAGTGCATGTTTTTCTTGGGAAGCGCAAAGAAGGGAGCTGCAGCAAATTGCGGCCAAGAGTAATGATTTTGTAATTGAAATTTTCATAGACGAAGTCCTTTTTTTTTGTTAAACAAATCAATGTTAGAATACGACAAATATTCTACAAACGTAGATGTATATGCCGACGCCAAGTTAAGAAATAATAAAGAATTCAATAATTTTTGACAAATATAATACGTGTCAATAGCAACGCGGAGGAATTCATTCTTCTGTATTCTGAATTCTGGATTCCCCCGCGTTGCAATTGTCACGTTTAAATAAACTGACAACCTTCAGAGATCAAGTTATCGATATAGGTAAGGTCATAATCCGACTCAATGAACTTTTCATCATTGAGCATGTACAGATGGAATGGAATCGTTGAATGGATTCCCCCAATATGGAACTCCCGAAGGGCCCTTTTAGCAATGTCGATGGCCTCAGAACGGTCTTTTCCTACCACGATCAACTTTGCAATCATGGAATCGTAATTGGGAGGAATGACGTAACCTGAGTAGCATGCACTATCGACACGCACGTGAGGGCCGCCAGGGGGTAAATAGTACTCAAGCCTTCCCGGCGATGGAGAGAAATTCTGCGAAGGATTTTCGGCATTAATGCGAAATTGAATTACATGTCCGTTAAAATGGATATCCTTTTGATCAAACTGGAGCTTATTACCTTGAGCCACTTTGATCTGTTCCTTCACCAAATCGATCCCTGTGAGCTCTTCTGAAATGGTATGCTCCACCTGAATACGAGTATTCACTTCCATGAAATAGAAGTTATGGTCTTGATCAAGCAGAAATTCCACTGTTCCGGCAGAAAAATATTTAGCCTCTTTGACAACGTTAACAGCGGCTTGACAGATCTTCTGGCGCAATTTCGGTTGTATGACCGGACTCAACGTCTCTTCGATTAACTTTTGCCTTCTGCGTTGGATGGTGCAGTCCCTTTCTCCCAGGTGAACATAATTCCCATGTTTATCGGCGAAAACTTGCACTTCCACATGGCGTGGGTTCATGATCATCTTTTCCAGGTAGACATCAGGGTTGCCAAAGCTTACTTCAGCTTCTGTACGTGCTGCAGCGAATTGTTTCGTAAAATCTTCTTCATCCTGAGCAATACGGATTCCTTTTCCTCCACCACCGGCCACAGCTTTTATGAAGATAGGATATTGTAATTTCTTCGCTTCTTCCAGAGCCTGCTTAAGGTCGCTTACAACACCATTTGAACCAGGGATCACAGGACAACCGGCACGTTTAGCCGTCGCCTTGGCTTTAGATTTATCGCCCAAAAGCGATATCGCTGCTGGTGAGGGGCCAATAAAATTCAAACCGCAGCTTTCGCAGATCGATGCAAAATTGGCATTTTCACTTAGAAATCCATAACCGGGATGAATAGCATCAGCACCGGTGATTTCACAAGCAGATAGAATGTTAGGAATTTTCAAATAGGACTTGTGCGAGGGGGGTTCGCCAATGCATATAGCCTCATCTGCATGGAGGACATGCAAAGCTTCAGCATCAGCTTGTGAATAGACAGCAACCGTTTGCAGTCCCAGGTCGTGGCAAGCTCGAATGATTCTGACCGCGATTTCTCCGCGATTTGCAATTAAAACTTTTTGCATAGTCCTTCAATGTTAGGAAATTCGAAAGAGTTTAGTACCGAATTCAACCGGATGGCCGCTTTCCACCAAAACCTCAACCACCGTGCCCGCGACCCCGGCTTTGACTTCGTTCATGACTTTCATCGCCTCGATAATGCATATCACATAGTTTTTATCGATTTTTTCACCGACTTTCACGAATGGTGGATCGTCAGGAGACGGCGAAGCGTAAAAAGTACCAACCATGGGAGATGTGACATATTGATAGGAAGCTTCTTCCTTTTCCGTGGGCACAGCTGGCGCAAGCGAAGAAGTAAATTCTTTGCCTCTGGAAAGGGCGATATCAGCACGGTTTGGCATTTCGCTTCTCAGTGGGAATTCCTCAGAAAGTTCAAGAGAGTCAACAGATCTGAAAGATCCGTTATCTTCCCTTTCAAGCTGCAACTCAAAGCCTTCTTTTTTGATGGCTAGTTTCTTGGTGCCGGTACGGACCATTGCCGACATTAGTTCTTTTATTTGCTTTAATTCCACCCATTACCTCGAAATGTTACATACGTTGAATGTATTCGTCTGTTTTTGTATCTATTTTGATGATATCCCCCACTTCAATGAAGGGTGGTACCTCTATCTTGGCTCCTGTCTCCAAAATGGCAATTTTTGTCGAATTCGGCGAACTCGATTCAGAAATGCTCTCAATTTTACTTACCATCAATTCAAGAAATTGGGGCAACTCTACAGAAAAAATGGTGTCGCCATAAAATGACGCTCGAATTTCCACTCCCTCTTTCAAATAATTTACCTTGCTTGTGACGATATTGCTTGGGACGAGTACTTGCT